>ERZ1090865.1150-NODE-1151-length-13511-cov-7.790056_pt1 | contig 13511 bp, 9 predicted proteins | sample MGYA00478478_ERZ1090865 | MGnify/ENA primary metagenome ERZ1090865 (study PRJEB33644, sample SAMEA5815715) | chicken gut metagenome | biome: Chicken; feature: Gastrointestinal Tract; material: Caecum | place: Ireland | collected 2019-01-01 | study: A study of the... | reverse complement strand
TTTTCTCCGTTTTAAACCGGGTTTTTTTGGGGCGCCCCCCGGGCCGGTGGCCCGCTCCCGGGGGGGGGGCGCGCCCCGGGTTTGGGGTCACACGTCGCAGCAAACGAAACGAACGAAATCCAACGGAAAATCGGAGCGCGGCGGGCGGGGCGTCGCCGCTGAACCGCTTGGCGTACGCCCCGCGCATTCCGCCGCGCAGCTTTCCGATTTTTATGCCGCTTCCTTTCTTTCGAGTTTGCGTTTCAGCCCAGTCGTTGCCCTTATAGCCGAATACGTGCCTATACTCTACCGCTGCCTCGGATTTATATGTTTTCCCTATTTCCTTTTACAAAACGCCCGTATTTACCTGTTCCTTTACAAGTTGCTTAATACATTACTTCCGCGCTCTTTCAAGAATCTTTTTAACAAAAACGCAAGAAAATAAGGGAACGTATAAAACTTTCCGTTAAACCCGATATTCTTATATCCGAATTTAATTCCGAATTTTACATCGGGGTATTTCTCGGAATCTATGATCTTATTCAAAGAAACCGTCGCGCCGTCCATCGCCTTTACTTCCACAGGCACAAGCGAATCACTGTCGCGCACAAAAAAATCTATTTCCATTGTTCCCTTTTCATTCCGGTAAAAATACAGCGGATACTCTTGTTTGACCAACATTTCCCCGACTATATTCTCATAAATTGCACCCTTATATGTGTTGAAATTTTTATTGTTCCGAAGGTCTTCCTGCGCTTCTTCGTCCAAAGAGGCAATCAGCAATCCGGTATCTCCATAATAAATTTTATAATTGTCCGGGTTGTAATTCCCTTTCAGCGGCAACTCAGGCTGTGCCATACAATAACAGATATTGATGATCCCCGCATTGTCCAACCAGTCTATCACGCCGACATACTCGCGGTTTCTCGCTCCATGCTCTACTTTAGAAATCTGAAACTTCTTATTGTCTTTGCCTAAAAATACAGGGATTTTTCTGTACACGTTCAGTATCTTTCCGTGATCGAGTCCGCCTGCATACTTCGTGATATCTTCCTCATAATCCAACAGTATCTGCCGCTGTAAATTCAGCGTTCCGCTGTAATTCTTTTTCTGTATAAAAGACCAGACGACGGCGGGCATTCCGCCGAGCACCATATATTCGCGGAAGTTTTCAAACATCACATCAAGCACTAACTGAGAAAACGGTTTAACTTCCGTCATGTTTCCATATAAATCCTCTATCTGTTCGTCTTTATATCCTTTCGCCCACAAAAACTCTTCGAAATCCAAAGAATACATATCATAGTCTTCTTTATAACCGACGCTGTTCGATTCAATCTCATTGTAATTTATGCCCATGAGTGAACCGGAGCAAATAACGTCGTATCTCCCGTCCTGTTTGAAAGACTTCAAACTCGTGGCACAATTCACGCAAGCCTGCAATTCATCGAAAAAAATCAAAGTCTTCCCCGGAACAAACTCCAACTGCGGATCGCGCAGAGAAATATTGCGGAGAATCGTATCCACTTCAAACCCGTCGTCAAAAATATCCCTGTATTGTTTTTGCAGTAAAAAATTGATCTCGACAACATTCTCATAATTGTTTTCCCCAAACAGTCGGATAGACGCCGTTTTTCCGACCTGCCGCGCGCCCTTTACGATCAATGGCAATCTGTCCGAATTCTTTTTCCAGTCTACCAGAAATGTATCAATTTTCCGTTTCAGCATGATATTTTCCACCTCCGTAAATAGTGTATCACATTTTTCCTGAAAAATCAATCATATAATTCACATTTTTCCGACATTATTGACACGGATGTGCACATTTTTCGAAATGTGGCTTTGTCTCATTAGTTTATTGCCAATCGCTACCAACTGCTAATGCCGATTATTATTTACAAAATAAAAAAGCCCGACAAAGAACAAACCTCTTTTATAAGGTCTTATTCTCTGTCAGGCTCATAACCGTCTGAAATATCTGCTGCGGTTTTCAACTACTCTTACGACATATTTATTCAGTTTTCCCAAATGCTTCTATTGTATCCATAATAACTTTTTTCTGGCGTTCATCGAGTTTTTTCCATTTGGAAAGTAACTGAATTTCTTCACCTGTAAGTTTATTTTCGTCCACGTCGAACAAAAGCGCGGCGAGCGGCTTGTCCAACGCATACCACAAGCTCTCCAATGTATCCAATTTAGGCATTGTGCCACGCGAAATCCATGAATGAAACAAATATAATTTTACGGCCGTCCTCTTCCTGACCAATAATACATCAATCCAAGAAAGCGCCTATATTAATTACGAGATAATACTATTTAATAATATTGTCATATTTATTGCCGCCGCATTTTGCGGCGGCAACCGTTATACTTTTTATTGCACGTGCGTAGGCGCATTATACAGATTTGCCGCACCGATTATCCCCGCCATATTTCCCAAAGAAGCCGTCAATATTTTTACGGGCGCATGTCGAACACCGCCAAACACAGACTTTTCCACCTTTTTCGTTAACGGAACGATCAAAGCGTCTCCTTCGGCACAAACGCCCCCACCCAAAATAACCGCTTCCGGACGAATGGCATTTACGACGTTTGTTACCCCCACCGATAAATAGTTAATATAACTATCAACCACTTTTTTAGCAGCCTTATCACCTAATCGCATGCCGTCAAACGCAGTCCTTCCATTAACATTGTTTATATCAGCAGAACATAGTTTCCACATTACGCTATCAACATCGCGAGCCATCGCACGTTTCGTCTGTCTGATCAATGCCGTCGCCGAAGCATAAGCTTCAAAACAGCCGCGCCTGCCGCAGGTACATTTTTCACCGCCGAAACGGATCACTTCATGCCCCAATTCAGCCCCCGCGCCATAGCTTCCCTCAAATAATTTACCATCTATCACAACACCGCCGCCAACCCCTGTCCCAAGCGTGAGCATGACGATAGATCTGTACTCTTTGCCCGCTCCACAGAGATATTCCCCATACGCAGCGGCGTTGGCATCATTCGTTATACGCACGGGAAGATGCAATTCGTTTCCCAGCTCTGCCGCAAGCGACACCTTTTCCCATGCTAAATTATTGCTGTAAACAACGACACCGTTTTCCCCGTCTATCGTGCCGGGAGCACCTACCCCGACCGCTTTAACACGGACACTCACGGCTTTTGAAAGTTTTTTCACGAGTTCAGCCATCGTTGAAACTACATCCGAAAAACCCTTTTCACTGTGTGTCGGCATAGATTCCTGACAAACTATTTTCCCCGTTTCATCGACGATGCCGCACTTGATATTTGTTCCGCCGAGGTCTATTCCTGCATAATATTCCATTTGTCATTCTCCGTAGTCAGTATGATTTTTGCCTCTCCGCCCAACACAAAACTTTCGCCGCACGGAACAAAAAAACTGTCTCCCGCACGGAAGGGCTGCCCGTTTGCCGTGCCTTCCCCATCAATTATGTTGATCGCCGTAAAAGACTCCGCATTGACCTCCTCATACGCTCCGTTTAAGATAAGCTCACGGCACCGAAAATATTTGCAAGCCGTCAAAAGCCGCAGTTTGTTCCCCTGTATCTCCCTATAATCCCCGCCGTTCGTTTTATCTTCGAACTTATGAAAGTCGATCACTTCGAGCGCTTTCTCGATATGTAACGGGCGCGGCTTACCGTCTGCACCTTTGCGGTCATAATCATATACACGGTAAGTCACATTGCTGCTCTGCTGTACTTCGCAAATCACGCACCCCGCACAAATCGCATGTACCGTGCCTGCAGGTATCAAGTAGCAATCCCCTGCTTGCACAGGAATAAAATTCAACAATTCTTCGACAGTTCCTTCCCTCAGCTTTTGCTGAAATTCCTCTTTCGCGGTATCCCGCTTAAACCCGCAATAGATACCTGCGCCGTCGTCCGCCTGAATGATATACCACATTTCCGTTTTGCCGTTGTCGCCTTCCACTCTGTGCGCATATTCGTCATTCGGGTGTACCTGTACGGAAAGATTTTGTTTCGCATCTATATATTTTATGAGGACGGGAAATGTCGATCCATGTTTATCCACTGACTTTGGATTATCCTTTACATAATCCGCAAACGATGCCAGATACATACTGCTACCGTCCGGATGAACAGAGAGCGCCCAGCTTTCCGCCAAGCGTTCGCCGTTTTGCAGACCATACATCTCCTTTAACTTATTTCCGCCCCAAACGTAATCTTTATATGCTGGTAGTAATTTATACATTTTTATATAATCTCCGCCCATACGGGATAATGATCGGATAAAAAACCTCCGTCTCGCATCGTTCTGTCGCATACGATTTTTTCGGCTCGAAAGCCTCCTTTGCCGAAAATATAATCGATCTTGCCTCTTTCTTTTCCATAGCCATGAAAAGTATCGATCAAACCGCCGGACAAATCGATATATTCTTTCGGTATCCACCGTAAAACGACTTCGGGTTCCTCATTAAAGTCTCCGCAAATCAAAACTTTCTCTTTGTTTGCCGCGCGGCCGAGTATCAAGGCAAACCCTTTTTCTCTTGCAACTGGATCGGCATTGTCGAGGTGCGTCGCAAACAAAGAAAACGCGCCGTCTGCACCGCAAAAATCCGCCGCCGTACAAGTTCGCGGCCAAAATTTTTGCGTAGGATACCTACTTCCCGGAATTTGAGGCGTATCGCTCAGCCAAAAATGAGAAGAATTTTTCAGATCTAATTTATTTTTCTTGTAGGCGACCAAATTGATCTCATCGTCTTCCCTCGGTTCCGCAAGGCGCCCCTTGCCGACAAAGGAATATTTATCGGAAAGAAACGCCTGCATTTCTTTTTTGACTTCGGGAACGACCTCCTGCATGCAAATTATCTCTGCATTGCTCTTTGAAAGGTAATCGAATACAGCGTTTTTCCTGTATTTCCAACTGTTTTCGCCGTCGTCCGCGATCGCATTCCTTATGTTGAACGTCATGACTTTCATCTGTAAAGGCCTTCCATTATTTCGGAATATTTTATTCTGCATTTATCATTCGTTTTTTCAATAAGATCGACAGTCTTCCCGTTCAAGCAAATTTCTGCACTATCAGCCAGGCACCCCGTAACGGTAAACTCGTCTTTCCCCGGGCACATGGGGTAGAACCCCAACACGGCAAATATGTACCAGCATGCCGTGGTGCCGTTGTCTTCATCGCCGGGGAAACCGTCGTCCGCCGAAGAAAAATACTTGAGCGCGATATGCTTTACGATCTTGCGTGATTTTTCTTTATCCCCGAATTCTGCGTACAGGAAAGGGATATGAAACGACGGCTGGTTCGAAATCGCGCACTGGCCGAGGTCAACGGCTGCCATTTCCGTCATTTCATGAATTTCCCCGCCGTATCCACCGATCGCATATAAAGGCTCGACTGCGAATAATTCGTCTATTTTGTTTAAGAACGCCTCTTTCCCTCCATATAATTCCGCCAAGCCCGCGTAGTCGTGCGGAACGGCAAATCCGTTTTGCCATGCGCTCCCTTCCGTATAATCTCTGCCCCACATAAAACTGTCGAATTTTTCTTCGCGGAAACAGCCGTTTTCGTCTTTCCCGCGCATAAACCCGACGGACGGGTCGAACAGATTTTTGTAGTTCCTGCTCGATTTCAGATACGTTTCGGCGATTTCTTTCTCGCCGAGCGCGGCAGCCGTCGCAAAAATGCAGAAATCCCCGTAAGCGCTGTCAAGCGTTTCGTTTACGCTCTCTTTACAGAGCGTGTACGGCACGTAGCCAAGCTTATCGTATTCGGGAACGCACTTGCGCGCAATTTTCCTGCCCTCGGAGATGAACTTCGAATTTGCGACCATCGCATGCAGGGCGCGGCGCGCATTCTTTTCGCTCAGCAATCCTTTCACGACCGCATCGGCAAATACCGCCTCGATCAGCGTTCCCGGCATGCAGTTGAATTCGGAAGGCGTAGGCCAGCGCGGAAGCACGCCCCGATCGTCGTATAAATTCAAAAATCCTTCTATGATCTCGTTCAGCTTTTCCGGTATGACCAGCGAATAGAAAGGATACACCGTGCGATAGGTATCCCAAAAACCGTTGTTCGTATATGCCACACCGTCTTTGACCGTAAGCGTTTCCGGATCGATATGGATATTCTTTCCGCATGCGTCCGTTTCATAAAAACGGTTCGGAAACACGAACGCCCTGTACATGCACGAATAAAAAGTGCGCATGACCTGCTCGTCGGCCCGTATCTTCACGCGTGAAAGCAGCTCCTCCCAGGCAGAAGCTGCGAGCGATTCAATCTCTTCATACGTTTTCCCTTCCGTCTCCCTCCGCAGATTGAGCATCGCCTGCTCTTCACTGATGTAGGAGGTGGCTATGCGCACGGTATATCGGCGCGAATCCAAATATACCCCCACGCTCTCCGTTTTCTGACAGCCGCGATCGCGCATTTCCCCGCCGATTCCGCAGTCGAAAGCAAAAACGAAATAGATCCTGAAGTCATCGCGGTACGGCGCGTTCGTATAAGAAGTCGTATATCCCGTGATCGTCCTTTCGCGCTCGTTTACCTTGATCTCCGAGTGAAAATCAAACGGCAAGACCGAAAACACCGGGCGATCGGCACTGTCTGCCACGCAGACCTTCATGACCGCGCCGCTCATGGTGGGGGCGAGCGAAAATTCCGTACGGTAGCGGAGAAGTTTCAGTTTCATGCAGTACGGCGTGAGCACGGCGTCCTGCGGGCGGAACCCCGACCACCTCGCGTTATAGTCGGCAATCAGCCGCCCCGTCTGCGGCATAAAGCAAAAATAGGAAAAATCATTCACCCACGGGCTTGCCTGGTGCGTAAGGCGTATCCCCTCGAAACTCCTGTCGGCGGGGTGATAGAACCATGCCCCCCTGTAATTGTTCGTCTGCGGCGCAAACATGGCGTGCGCATGCGGCAGACAGGTCAAAGGCAACGTGTTCCCGTTGGAAAAGCGTGCCTGCGAATCTGTACCTTGCCTGATATTTACATACTCAAGATATTTTTTATTCATAACTGCTCACCTCTTTCCGTTATGCAAAGCGCAAACATAGAATTTGCCCAAGCAAACCAAGGTCTGGTGTATTTTCCGGGATCGTTGCAGTCGAACCCTTCGTGCATCTGAAGCGTGCCCGCATCGGTATCCCGCAACACGCCGAAAAGCCGCGCGACCTCCTCTTCGGAGCGGGACGTAAGGAGCTGCACGCACAGCCCTATGTGCCAAATATAGCCGTCAGGCGTGTGCGGGCTCCCCACTCCGTTCGCCGCCGCCCCTTCGAAATAAAAAGGATTCCGATAACTCAATACTTTGCCGCGCGTAACGCAGTAGAGCGGATCTTCCGCAGGGCAAAACCCCATAAACGGGGCGGCGAGCAAAGACGGCACGTTCGCATCGTCCATGAACAGCGCGTTGCCCAGCCCGTCGACCTCGTAGGCGTAGAACGTTTCCCCGTTTTCGCAGATCGTGCCGTATGATTCTATCCCTTTACGTATCTCCGCGCCCAATTTTTCCGCACGGCGCGCCGTTTCTTCCTCTCCGAGAATGCGGCAGCCGTTTGCGATCTTTGCAAGCACCGCCGCCGCCAGCATGTTTTCGGGAATATTGAACCCGAACGCGGCTGCGTCGTCGCTGGGGCGGTATGCGGTGCGCACCATGCCCGTATAACGGCAGACGCCTCCCCTGCCGCCGTTGATAAGCGTGTCGTCGATATGCGCCCCTTCCCCGTACCTCTGATGACGGTAAGGGGAATTTTCGGGATGCTGCTCTGTCTCCATGACCGCAAGCGCCGCCCGAACCGCCGAAAGGTATTTGCCTTCGTAAATTTTTTTATCGTGCACAGCCGAAAAATACAGGTCTGCCAGCCAGAAGGGATAGCACAGCGAATCCAGCTCGTACTTCCTTTCCCATATCCACGGGCTGTACGCATCGCAAATGTCTCCGGAATGCCCTTTCCCGTTCGGTTCGGAATTAAAAGCGTTCGCGTAAGGATCGATGAGAATGTACCCGAACTGCCGTTCGCAAAGCCCGCGTATCAGCGCGGCGACGTCCTCATCCTCCTCCGCGAACGGAATATAGTGCATCACCTGCGCGGAAGAATCGCGCAGCCACATGGCGGGGATATCCCCCGTAAATACGAAAGGCAGCCCTTCCGACTCTGAAACCGTTGTATCCAGAGTGGAGAAAAAGCATTTCAAAAACATCTCGCGCAATTTTTTATCTTTGATCTTTTTTGCCCTTGCGCCGACCTTGCGCCGCATCGTTTCGCATCTGTATCTTTCTGTCATACCCTTGTTGTCCTTTACTTTTACTGAAATAGTTTTATAGAGCCGCGCGGTATACCGCGCGGCTCCTTTTCACCCGCTTATGCGGTCACCTTTCCGGCGCTCTGCCCGTCGGCTGCGCTCCCCAGGTGGATCTCCTGGATCGCCATCTTTCCCTCATCGGAGTTGTACGTATTCCTCACCCCGATGACCAAAACAACCGTCTGCCCGATGTAGCTGGAGAGATCCCACTTCAGGTATGCGTATCCGCTGTCTCCGTCGTGCCACTTGATCCAGTTGTCGCTCTCTACCTCGCATTCGCCGCCCGAAGGCATTACGAAATTCGTACTGTCGGGCGCGACGACCGTGCCGCCGTCTGCGGTATATACGGTGAGCGCGCTGCCCACATGGTTTGAGCCGCTGAACCGCCTTGCGTTGAGCCAGAGATAACTCGTCTCTTCCGTGATCGTAAATTTCGCATAGAGGAACGCGCGGTTATCGGACGTATCGCTGCTGCCGTTGCGCGTTTTGATCATCGCGCCTTCGCCGACGGGCTCTATGCCCGCGTAATCCTGTCCTTTGGAAACGGCTCCCCACGTTTTGAAGATATAATTTTTGTTGCCGCTGTCGTTGTTCGCGCCCTGGAAATAAGTCATGCTGTTCGCCGCAACGCTTTCGTTCGCCAGCAAATTGCCCGCTATGGTATCGACGGTAGCGTCCCAGTTCTCCGCGCTGTCCGTCTTCCAATCGGCTGCCGCAGAGACGAAACGGATGCTTTCAATGACGTATTGCAGCTGTTCGCCGTCGGGCAGCGCGTTGTCGCAAGCCTGCGTATAGAAGATACCCGTGGAAACAAGCACCTCTTTGCCGACATATGCCGAAAGGTCGAACACCTGATCGGTATAGGAATTCGCCGTCGAGGACAGCATGCCGCCGACCAGTTCGCGCGCACCCGTCGTAAGGTCGACCACCATGACGCCGAACCTTGTCGCGATGCTCGTATTATGCGTGCGCATGCTGACGATCATCGTTTTGTTCTCGTTCGTGATCGTCTTGCGGGCGTAGATGTACCCGTTGAACTCCGTTTCGCTGGTCGCGCGCGTCGTCTCCGTCTGGATCGTGTCGCCTTCGTTCTGCTCCTGCGAACGGATCCCCTCGCTCTTTGCAAAGTTGCGGAACACGTTGTGCGCCCAAAGCCCCTGGTAATAATCGTAGGACAGTACCGTGGCACTCTTCATCTCGGAGAGGGTCAGCCCGGGCAGAATATCCCGCTCCACAAGCGAAACCGAAATATCCGCCTGCCCGTTCGCATAATCCGAACCGCTGAGGGTGCCTTCATTGACAGCCTCGTAGATATTCGCGAGGGTACCCTCTTCGGCGAATGTGACCGTAAGATCGCCCGCAGCCATCGCTTCCGCCATGGTAAGACCTTCCAGTTTCCATACACCTTCGCCGGCATAAGAGAAAGTATGGTCATTCCCAAGCTTTACAGTCACTTCTTCCGCCTGATCGTCGGTAAGCAGTGCTTCCGTGCTGTCGATGGAAATCGTCACGTTAATGGTCTGTGCCGCATTGGAATTCTGCGAAAGCGTGGGGCTCCATGCCGCATTGCCGTAATCTTTGATCGAATTTAAACTAAACGTCGATTCGACAAGTTGCTTCGTTGGATCTGCAATCCCCGTATTGTCATAGGAAACTTCCAGCGTGCCCGTCGTGACGGACGCATCCAGCGTGAGCGAATATGTGCCCGTCTGCGTATTGAAGGTAAAGCCGTTTTCCCCGCTTGTCAGCGGGCTACCGCCCAACGTAAAGGAAACTTTATCGAGTGAATAATCGCCCTCGGGCAGAGAGACCGTTCCCGTCAGGGTGTAGCTCATCCTGTCAAAGCGGATATAGTCGATCCCCATGCGGTTCCCGTAGGACATGCCGACCGCAAGGATGATCTCCTCCCCGACGCACTCCTCAAGATCGAACGTTGCGGTGATCCATTCTCCGTCCGTTACAGTATTGCCGCTGTACAGTTCGATGACAGCGTTCGTGGTCGCATCGACGGCAAGCACCTTCGTGGTCGCCAAGCCTTTATTGTCGCTGCCCGCATTGTTGTAATTCGACCAGCGCACCGTCATGCGCGCATTTGCCTCGGTGATGTCCGTCTTCAGATAAACGTAGCTGTACGGCTGTGCGTCGTCCCCTTCGCCGCCGCGCGCGTCCGCCAGCATCCAGCGGTTGTTGTCCACCCTAGCCGCGCCGACCGTGACGAACGTATCCTGAATGAGGGAGCCGCCCGTTGCCTTATATTCCGTGCCGGAGGCGATCGTCACTTTCTCCAAGTCGTCCAACGCGCCATCGGTCGTCCTGCCGAATACAAAAGTATCGGTCGCATCAAACGTATCCGCCGTAAAGAAGATCGATTCGACCGTCAAAGCCGCCTTCCTGACGCCGACGGCAATGATGACCGTTTCGCCGTTATAAGTACTCAGGTCGTACTCGAACCGCTGGTAATTTTCCGTGTTGCACGCCGTCCAGACCGATTGCGAATTGAGCTCTTCCAAAAAGTTGTTGGCAAGCGTCTCCGCGTCGATCACTTTGACGGCGACTTCCGTCTCCACACCGAACGTTCTGCCGAAGAACAGCAGGGTGTCGGTTGCAGCGGTGACCGTCGTTTTTCCGTAGAAATAGCAGGTGAAATCGTCTTCCGATTCGTTCCCGCTCGTCGAATCGATGCGGTACCCCTCCGTCAGCCGTTCATGTGCATAGCCATCCCCGCCGGTTTTCCAGATGTCTTCAATTGCCGTAGAACCGGACGACGCGAGTACGGGGAGCTGCGTCAATGCCGATACTTCCGCCAAAAGATCCGCGTTCGTCTTGCCCGCGAGCACCTGCGAAAGCACAAGGCTCACATCAAGCGTATAGGCACCGTCCGTAAAGTCGGAGGCGGCGACGCTCTGCGTCTTTTCGTCATAACCCTCTTTCGAGAAGGTCAGCGTATAATCGCCCGATGTAAGCGATAAAGAATACGCGCCGTTTTCGTCCGTCGTCGCGCTCGCATACCCTGCCCCCGCAGAGACTGTGACGCCTGAAAGCTTGCCGTTCGGGTAGTCTGCCGTGACGGTTCCGGAGACGGTGACCAGTTCTTCGGCGGGGATCGCCGTCAACTGTATGTTCAGCGTATAGGCAGTGCCCGTGATGTCGCTTTCCGAAACGGAGACCGTTTGGGAAGTATAGCCGTTCATGGAGACGGTAAAGGAATAACTGCCCTTTTCAAGCTGCGGCAGCGTATAGGCGCCGTCCGTATCCGTAGTGACGGAACTGTCCAGCGCGCTGCCGGAAATGACCGCACCTTCAAGAGCATCGCCGCTCTCCGCATCCGTGACTGTGCCCGAAATGACGACGTATTCCTTTTGCACCGCAGCCATGCTCACGTTCAGCGTGACCTTGCCGCTCACGGCGTCGTCGGTGTTTACCGTCTTTGTCTGCGTGACGTACCCGTCTTTGGCAAACGTGAGGGTATATTCGCCCTCCGCTACTTCAAACGAATAGCTGCCCGCGGTTCCCGTCGTCTTGCTCTCCTCCCCGAGCGTGACCGCAACGCCCGAAAGCGGGCCGAGATCAGACGATACGACGCCTTCGATCGTAAAAGCTGTTTCTGTTCCGGGCGGAGTTTCATTATCCCCGCACGCAGCCAGCAAACAGGACGTCCCGAGCAGGACCGCCAGCATGATGCCGATAAAATACCGTTTCAAAGTTCTCTTCATCTTTTCCTCCTCCGATATAATTTATACGAGATCTTCATGTCTGATCTCGAGCTGGGCGGCGAGTGCCATCGTTTCGGCGGCGGAGGCCGCGTCCATCACATTGCTTGTCTCGTCATACTCATACCCCAGATGCCAGCCGCCCGCAAGGTCGCGCGGCAAAAAGCCGTCACGATAATAATTATCATACGCGTAGTCGATGAGGCCGCGGAAAGAATCGATATACTTGCGCGAAGTCTCGCTCTGCCATACGTTGTAAAGATCGTAGAACCCTCTGTACAGTACGAAGTTGAACCATGTGGTGATCGAATTCGTCGGGTAGCGGACCACGTCTTCCTTGAACGTTTCGTCGGCGAAATAATCATACGCCGCAGCCGCGATCTTTTTCGCCTGTTCGAGATAGGTTTCATCTCCCGTGACGCGGTACAGATCGACCGCGCCCGAAAGCGGGGAACCCGAGTTGTAGGTGAGCGATTCGGGCTGGTACTTGCCGTCGGTATAGTATGTGTATTTCACGCCCGTCTCTTCCCACGTTGCAACGTTATAACCCTTATTATCGTAAAAAAGGTCATTCGCTTTTTTCAGGTACTGGATCGTATAATTGTATACCTTCTTCGCGAACATGAGGTAATAATCGGATTTTTTCATCGTTTCCGATACGACCTCGTGCTTTTCGTTCTGGTACTTGTATTCGATGGTCTCATCGCTGTCTTTGTACACTTCATACAGCCACACCAGGGGCGATATGATCGGACCGTTCGAGCAGGTGTGCCTGGACTGGTACCCCGGACCCCACAGGATACCGCCGTATTCGTTGCCGTATTCATCGAGAGAACAATCCCAGCCGGCAAGGCAGTAGTTTGCCAGATATTCTGCTTCTTCGAGGTACTTTTCTTCGCCCGTCAGATCATAACTTTCAAGCATTTCGCGCAAAAGCCACATCTGGTCGTCGTAGACGTTCAGCGTGCCTTCCACGCCCGCCTGATCGCGGGCGACGTTGGAACGGTTCACCCCGTAAACGGTGCGCTCTTCCGTCCCCGTGAATTCCACGAACGTGCCCGTGCCGCGGTACCAGGCGAGCTCTTCGTACAAATCGTCCATCAACTGCTTATATTCTTCGCCCTTATCCGTCCCCTGGTACAGCGCGTACATGCGGTTCGCCAGCGCGTAGACGGCGGTATAATGCCATACGCTCGCGCCGCCTTCCCCGCTCTCGTATTCATGGGAATATCCGTCGTAGACAAACAGTTCCCAATCCGAATCGTTGCGGTCGAGCGTGTACAGATCCTGATCTATATATTTTTCGAACACGTTATCGGCAAGCTGCGCGGCACGGGCGGCGGATGTATTCACCGTATCAGAGCCGTCTTTCGATCCATCGCCGCAGGCAGCCATCGGCAGGCACATGCAGCCGCACAAAACAACGGGCAACACTCTCTTTATGAACTTCATTTTACCTGTTTCCTCCTTCTTATCAAGATAATGGCTGCCACCGCCGCCGCAATGACGACCGCGCCC
>ERZ1090865.1146-NODE-1147-length-13560-cov-8.265087_pt1 | contig 13560 bp, 8 predicted proteins | sample MGYA00478478_ERZ1090865 | MGnify/ENA primary metagenome ERZ1090865 (study PRJEB33644, sample SAMEA5815715) | chicken gut metagenome | biome: Chicken; feature: Gastrointestinal Tract; material: Caecum | place: Ireland | collected 2019-01-01 | study: A study of the... | reverse complement strand
TCTAGGATACCATAAAAGAGGGAGAAGGGGCAACCCTTCTCCCTGAGGAAAATCCTTTTGTGTTTTTTATTTCAATTTTCCAGCCAAAGAGCAGACAGCTCTCTCACCGCCGCACGGTATTCCGGCAGTCTCTGGGCCTTTTTGATTTTCTTCATCGCCTTTTTGTCCTCTCCAAAAAGGCTTCCCATATAAAACCACAGTTCCTTCATTTTAAACAGCACATTTTTATCTCCGGACATAACTTTTTCATATTCCTGGCATAACGCGTCATGAAAAGCCATGAATTTTTCTTTATCCAGCCTTCCTTCCCCTTTAATCTCCTGTACCAGGGCCGGGTTTCTCAGAAGTCCTCTTCCCATCATGACCCGTTCCACCTGAGGGAACTTCTTACAAAAGTCCCGGTAAAGCTCCTCCGTAAACAGATCTCCATTATAGCAGACAGGAGCTTTTGCCTTTTCCAGAGCCATAGCAAAAGCCTCCAGATCAGGGGAATTTTTGTAGTAATCTGTCTGGACTCTGGGATGGATGATCAGCTCTTTTAAAGGATATTTATTGTAAATTTTCAGAAGCTCCTCAAACTCCTCCGGGTCCTCCTTTCCGATCCTGGTCTTAATAGAAATTTCCAGATCTGTCCCGGCAAAAATCTCCTCTAAAAAGCGATTCAGTTCATTGGGATATTCCAGGAATCCTGCGCCTTTTTTCTTGGAAACTACTGTTCCCGAAGGACAGCCCAGGTTCAGATTCACCTCGCTGTAACCATACTCTTTCAGATCCCGACACAGTCTCAGAAAATCCTCCGGCTTATTGGTGAGGATCTGAGGGATCAGAGTATACCCCCGGTTATTCTCCGGCAGGATATCCCGAAGCTCCTTTGGGGTCATGGTCTTCTTTGTTCCCGGGGAAATAAAAGGTGAAAAATATTTGTCCATCCCGGGGAAAAACCTGTGATGGACATTTCTGTAGATATATCCTGTAATACCCTCCATTGGGGCGAAATAATACTGCATTTTAAGAAGCTCCTTCTTCTTTTTCTATCAAAACCTGTTTTCCCCGAAAAGCAAATCCATATTTGCGGATCTGCTCCGGAAGAAACCCTTTCAATCTTAGATCTGCATCATAACCCTTTTCATCAATCTGCCTCAGGGCTTCTCTGGCTGTATCTGAAAGGCTTTTTTCTCTTGGACTCTGTACTTTAAATTCTATGAGAACAGCCGGATCTTTTCGATTCCTGGGTTCCAGCATCACATCATATCTTCCGAATCCGCTTTCTCTGTTGGAAGTGATCACATAACGGTCTTCCAGATCGACCATCAGCCCCAGTACAAATCCGTGATAAAACCTTTCCGGTTCCTTTTCTTCAGAAGCGCTGCTGTCAAAATAACTAAACGTAGCCAATGCTACCCTGTTCATATATACATTCATCGCCTCTATATCATCCTGAAGCAAAGCCCGGATAAAGCTGTTATAATTTGATGCAGCAGAAGCAAACCAGCTTTTTACCAGGCCACGGAGCATAACCGCCACTTCAAAATTTGTAACGGACAACAGATAGCTTTTCTTCCACTGAGTATATGTTTCTGTTCCGGTTTCCACACCGGCAACTTTCAGATAACCGCTGGCAAGCATCAGACTCCAGACAGCATTTTCGTCCAGATCCAGCTGTTCATATACGATCTGCTCATCGATTTCTGCCTTGATCGTCTCGCCTTCCAGAAGTTTCTCAAAAGTTTCTTTTATCTGCCTGGTTCCTTTCTGGAGAATCTTTCCGATCAGTGTATTGCTGCTGGTGTTCGTCCAATAGGGGCCCACCTCTTTTTTATCCAGAAAATTAATAATGGACCATGGATTGTAAATTCCCTGCCATCCGCCAAAACAGAATCCGTCATACCATCGCTTTACTTCTTCTTTTCTATCCTCCAGATCATACTCCACAAGGGCCTTTTCAACTTCCTTTTCTGTAAAGCCGAATTTGTCTCTGTATTTTAAAGAAGTAGAGGTTACTACTTCCAGATTATTCAGGTCTGAAAAAATAGATTCTTTACTGACCCTAGTGATCCCTGTCATGATCCCCCGCTCAAGGTAAGGATTGTCCTTAAAGCTGGCGTTAAACAAGCTTCTCACAAACCCTGTCAGCTCTTTCCAGTAACCGCCTGCATAAGCTTCCTGCATAGGCGTATCATATTCATCCAGGAGAAGGATTACTTTTTTTCCATAGTATCTGTATAAATAGCCGGATAATTGCTGAAGGGATAAAGAGGCTTCATATTCTTCCATATCTGCTGAAATATGAAGAAAATCTTCCTTCTCTCCCGGCTCTAAAAAATCTTCTTTCAGCAGAAAACCATATCTTCGGTAAAGCAGCTGGATCAGTTTACAGATCTTTCTTTTTACCTCTTCATAAGAAGTTTCTTTGATGCTTGAAAAGCTGAGAGAAATTACAGGATAAGTTCCCTGGAGTTTTCGGTATTCCTCATATTTCCAGATATCCATGCCTTCAAAGATATCCGTTCCCTTATATTCCGGTGAAAAAAATTTTTCCACCATACTGATGGTCAGAGTTTTTCCAAAACGTCTGGGACGGGTGATCAGTGTTACATCATCCCGGTTCTCCCACCATTCTTTTATAAACTCTGTCTTATCTACCAGAAAAATATTCTGCCGCCTTATCTTTTCAAAATCCTGTAAACCGATACCTGTGATCCTTGCCATATGCTCACCTGCTTTTTCCTTTTCTTTTTCCCATCTTATCACGGCAGTTTACGGTTGACAAGGTTTCTTTCCCAGCATCCTGCCGGCAGTCTCCGGCACAGTCTTCCCAGCGCCAGAACCGCCAGATAGACCAGTCCCCCTCCGGTAAGGAGGAGACCAACCGTTTTTCCCGATTTTTAAATTTACTGATAAGAATTTCTCACATTTTCTGTCAGTTCTTCTCCTCCACCGGCATACCACTCCTGTACAAAGGTGTCGAAATACTCCACCGGCTCCTCGCCTGCTATAATTTTCAGGAAAACCGACGTTTCCAGATCCTGCAGATTCTGAGGGATCTCCCCGTCTGCGTTCCCGAGGGAAATCGCAGGTTTCTTCCTTGTGCCGATACTTTCCAGCACTTCCACAGCCTGGATCCTGGAGGCATACGCCGCCCATCCGTTGGCTGTCGTGAGATTGCCGTTCAAGAACGAACGGCAGGTATTGTAATAAGATTTTTCAAGACCGGAAAGCTCTGTCACACTTATTTCGCCGTCCAGTGCTTTCTGCAGGTTATCCCCGCAGCGGTACAGGGCGTCTATGTAATCTACATTGATATTTATAGGTCTTGCAGTCGGATCCACATTGATCGAGAAATAGTCATTTACCTCCGATGCATAATGATCATCCTCGTACCTGGAATAATCAAAAATAGCGCTCACATATTTTCCGACGATCTCCGGATGGTCATATCCCTTGCGCACGACTACATACATCCACTCGTCATACGACTCAAAGGTCTGCGGTTCATCCTGCACATCCTCCGCGAAAAGATACGGCTTCCATTCTGCACTGTAGTCCGCACTATAAGAGAGCATCAGCGGATTATTGGGCGCCCACCAGCGGCCGAAAACCGCGCCGCAGTATCCGTTGATAAGCAGTTCATCGATATTATCTGTCTTGCGCAGCAGGAAACGGGAATCCAGTATTCCGTCCTGATATAACTGGTTCAGGTACCCCAGGGCTTCTTTTGTCTCAGAAGTAACGGAACCATACACCACATTTCCTTCATCGTCAAGGATCCACTTCTCCGGTGCGGATCCGAACTTTGTAAATATTCCGTCCACACCGTAAGTCTCACTGGAACCTGCAATAAGTCCTGTACTGCAGGCCAGACCCACTGTGTTTCCTTCTCCGGCAATATCGTTATCGACAAAAGCTTTGATGATCTGCATTGCTTCGTCCATGGTCCTGGGCTCCTCCAGGCCCAGTTTTCTGATCCAGTCGGCCCGCAGCCAGAGGAGCATATGTCCGTCATCGATAGCTGTATTCGGGAAAGCATAGAGCTTTCCGTCAAAAGTGGCGGATCCCAGCAGATCATCGCCATAGCTGTCATACATCTCTTTGATCACATCTGTGGTACATTCCTCATAGACCGAAGTCAGATCTTCCACAAGCCCGGCTTTCACAAGCTTCTGCAGATTATCCCTGCCGTTTACCACAAGCACATCCGGAATCGACCGGTCTGCTATGCTCATCTCCAAAGCCTCCTCGTAAGGGCCCCCCGCCTCTAGTTCAAATATATCCACATTCTGGATATTCAGAATTTCTCTGAGATATCTGGTATAAGCGTTATCTTCGTAAGTATCCCCTGCGGGCAGATTGGAATTATTCGCCCCCGAGATCTTACCGAGAGTGTACTCGACTGTCTCCGGATATTTTCCAAGAGGCGTATGTGCCGCCTCCTCCCATGCCGCCTGATCAGATTCAGGATCTGTCGCTCCTGTGCTTTCTGAACTTTCCCCTGTTTCTGCGGCGTCGCTGTTTTGCCCGGAACCGCTGGCAAAACAGCCGGTCAAAAGGAAAATCATCACAGCGGTCAGGACTGGAAGTTGTAATATTCGTCTTTTCATTGTATTTTCTTTCCTGCTTTCTTCGGAATTCTGATCTTTACTTCTGTACCCTGCCCGGGGCTGCTCTTCACTTTCATCGAACCGGTTTCTCCATACAGGACCTGTATCCTCTCACACACATTTCTTATGCCATAGCCTGTGGACTGGTAGGTAAGAATCTCGTCTGCCTTTTTCTGCTCCATGCCAACTCCGTCATCCCGTACTGTAAACACAAGAAAATCACCGTCCTGCGCCGCTCCGATATACAGACATTTCTCTTCGCTCTCTGACATATCGAGTCCGTGGTCGATGGCATTTTCCACAAGAGGCTGAAGGATCAGCTTCGGGATCTCATATCCGGATATTTCCGGATCGACTTCTGCTTTCACGGCAAAGCTGTCATCATGCATGACCAGCTGTATTTTCAGATAAGCTCTTATATTATTGATCTCGTTTTCAACTGTCGTCATCGTCTCACCCCTGTTCAGACTTGTTCGGTAATACGTTGACAGTGCCAGTGTCACTTTGCTGATCTCATCCTCTCCGGCCTCAAGGGCTTTCCAGTTGATAATAGACAGAGAATTATAGAGAAAATGTGGATTGATCTGTGCCTGAAGCGCTTTCATCTCACTGTTCTGCAATTTGATCTTCCCCTCATACACCTCCGAGATCAGATGGTTAATCTGATCCATCATACGGCGGAAAGAACGGATGAGCACCCCCACTTCATCATTGGAATTGCTGGTGACCGTCACCTTCCGGAACCCCAGATGGATCTGGTTCATATTCTCCGTCAGCCGTTCCAGGCAGGAGACCATCCGTCTTGAAAACCCATAAGCGACAAGCACCAGAAGGATAATGCAGATAACGACGATAGGGATATTTCTCGCCATAAGTATCCACACAGACTCTGTTATGACTTCTGTGGGGCGGTAAAGATAGAATGTCCACCCCATTCCGTCCATATTCTGAACGGAGTAGGTGTAGTTTCCTGTAATATAATCCACAGACTCCGGATTTGCAGGGGTGTATTTATCATCCATGGAATAACTGGAATATACCACATTGCCGCCGGCATCGAGGATGATCCCTCCCGTGTTATCCCGCAGCTGGCTGGAGAAAGGCTCCAATACCGCCTGATAATCCAGCGTCATGACGAGAACTGCCGTCACATCGTCATCATAGAACTTCCGGCAGGCTGTAATCTCCTGTCTTGCCCCCCGCCGGACTGACCACTGCAGAAGGGTGCTGTCATCCATATCGGCGTACCACGGCTGTTCTTCCGCCTGGGAAAGAGGCAGCAGCGTATCTCCGTGAGCCACCTGAATGCTCTCCGAATAGAGGGTGATCCCTTGGATCTCCTTATGATAGATCTGCGGCATCTGAAGCAGCGGATCTGCCACATTGACATATTCAAGATAAGCATCGTAATCCGATTCCGGCTCTGTCGTCAGTATAGACCTGAGATCCTGAGAATAGGAGAGATAATCCACAAGATTCTCATAGATCATCTCCTGGTTTTCAATTGCCTCTACCGACTGTTCCAAAGTATTCTCCATACTGTCCACTTCATTTTCATGGAGAATGCCAAGCATGCCGCTCTGCATATAGATCACAATGATCATGACAGGAAGCAGCCCAGCCGCCAGTATGAGCAGGGTGAGTTTATACCGATATTTAAGATTCTTGAATTTCCTGTATAAATTCTTCATCTGTCATTCCCTTTCTGCAGGATTCCGGTGAAGTCCCGAAAAACTCCCGGAAACTGCGGCAGAAATACGAGCTGTTTGAAAATCCCACCTCTTTTGCGATCTGTGAGATTTTCTTATTTGTATTCTCAAGCAGTTCTTTTGCCTTATCCATCCTTACCTCACGAACAAAGCGATTCAGAGTAACGCCTGTCTCCCCTTTAAAGATCGCACTGAGATATCCCGGTGACAGATATACAAGAGCAGCCAGTTTCTCTGGTCCCAGCTCTTTCTCCCCATAATGGTGATATATATAATTCTTTACTGTAGTTATCTCTCCGCGAAATCCGTCCTGCTGCTCCTGGGTGTATTTTTCAAACTCTTCCACTGCTCCGGAGACAATATCCACTACATCTCCGATCTTCCTGCAGTGATAGAGGCGGTCAACTTTTTTCGAAAGAATCTTTTCATCTGCCGTTCTCATCTGTTCATAAATTTCTTTCAAAATATTGGAAAAGACAAATTTGACATACATCTGCGAAAATTTCTCTCCCGACCTGTATTTCTGCTCCAGCCTGCCGAAATTCTGCCTGAGATGTGCAATATCTTTATATTTGATGTCATTGCTGATCTGTTCCATGATCTCGGAGTCTTCTCCTGCCGGATTCTGTATACTCTCTCCGGGTTCCCCCATTACAAACACATGCTGTCCTGGCTGATAGAACTGCTCTTCCAGAAGCTTTTCCAGCCTGCGGAACTCTTCCGGCATATCTTTCCAGCTCTCCACCGGTTCACTGACCGCAAAATAGCAGTCCGTCTCAAACTGCTGCAAAAAGAACTGATGAAGTGTATCTGCCAACGCCCTGTAATCTGCATATTTCTCAGTAAACAACAGAAGAGACTCATTAGAATTCAGATTGACATAATAGAATTCCCTCTGGATCTGGTCTTTCAGGGCTCCGGTGAAGTGTTCCTCATCCGTTTCAAAAAAGCCGTTGGATGCACTCACAAGGATCATCCGGACGCATCGGCTGAGGATACAGCCGCCTGCTGTCAGTTCTTCCAGCTTGTCCACATTCTCCGTATTTGAGGCGTAAAGGTATTCGATAAAAAAATATTTTATCAAATAGTCTATTTGGCGCTCCCGCTGTTCTTTCTCCTCCTCCCGGGTCCTGATATTCTCAATTACCCGGGAAAGGGTTTTAGAAAACTCCTCCGGATCCACCGGTTTTAAGACATAGTCCACCACTCCGTAGCGCAGGGCTTCCCTTGCGTAAGAGAAATCATTATATCCGCTGAAAATGACAATCTCCATATTTCTGTCCTTTTCCCTAACCTGACAGACAAGCTCTAATCCGCTCATATAAGGCATCTTTACATCTGAAAAAAGAATATCCACATGGTTGGATGCAAGGACACCCAGCGCGTCCTTTCCGTTTGCGGCCTCTAATATTCGGAATTCCTCTTTTTCCCGTTTCAGGAGAAATTTAATCCCGTTTCTTTCCAGTTTCTCATCATCTACTATCAGAATTGTAAGCATTGTACCCTCCTTTTTCAAAATGAATTATAGTATAACTGCCCGGGAAAATAAAGTATCTCTGCACTGCCTGACGGACAATTCCGCCACGCAATGCAGAGATTCCTATTCAGTATCATATGCTAAAGTCCGGAACTGCTGCCTGACTATCCTTTCACAGCTCCTGCAACTACACCTTCAATAATATATTTCTGACAGAAGAGATAGAAAATAATGATCGGCACGATCGCCAGCACAAGAGTTCCCATCATAGCTCCCATATCAACAGAACCGTAACCGCCTTTCAGATACTGTACGGCCATGGGAACCGTCTTGTATTTTCTCTGGTCCAGTACAAGAGACGGCAGAAGATAATCGTTCCAGATCCACATTGCCTGAAGAATGGCAACTGTCACGCAGGTCGGTTTTGAGATGGGCATGACCACCCGGAAATATGTCTGAATGGGCGTACACCCGTCGATCATAGCCGCCTCTTCAATCTCCAGGGGGATCGACTTCATAAATCCTGTAAACATGAAAACCGAAAGCCCGGCGCCGAAGCCCAGATATATTACGATAATTCCCCATGGATTGCCCATATGGAGCATATTTGCTATTTTAGAAAGTGTATACATCTCCATCTGAAACGGTACTACCATAGCAAACAGGCACAATACATAGATTGTTCTGGTAACTTTTGTGTTTACCCGGCTGATATACCATGCACACATGGAACAGAACAGAATGATCGCCGCTACGGAGAATACTGTGATAAACACGCTCCATCCGAATGCCTTGATCAGATCGGTCTGCTGGATGCCCCGCAGGTAGTTCTCAAGCCCTACGAACATCTTGTCTGTTGGAAGAGCAAAAGGCTCTTTGCTGATATATGCTTTCTTCTTAAACGAGTTGATAAATACAAGCACGATAGGATATACATACATCAGACTGATAACCGTGAAAACGACTGTCAGGATCCAGCCGTGTTTTGCCTTTCTTACGTTCATTACTGCTGCACCTCCTTCGACCTTGTCAGTTTATTCTGGATCAATGCGATAATAGCTACCAATACAAAGAACTCTACAGCTTTTGCCTGACCTACACCTTCCCAGCCGGCTCTGCCGTAGAAAGTATTGTAGATATTGAGAGCCAGAAGTTCCGACATCTTGGACGGAGCTCCGTTTGTCAGCGCCAGATTCTGATCGAAAAGTTTAAATCCGTTTGTCAATGTAAGGAACGTACATATCGTAATAGACGGCATTACCATCGGTATTGTCACATTTTTCAAAATCTGCCATGAATTTGCCCCGTCGATTTTCGCCGCCTCGATCAACTCTCCCGGAATATTCTGGATGCCGGATATGTAAATGATCATCATGTATCCTACCTGCTGCCAGAGGACCAGAATCACAAGTCCCCAGAAACCATATACTTCTGAGTATGTCAGCGTACGGTCAAAATACGCCAGAATACCGTTTAAAAGGAGCTGCCACACATAACCGAGAACAATGCCTCCGATCAGATTCGGCATAAAGAATACGGTACGGAAGATATTGGTTCCCTTGATTCCTTTTGTCAAAAGCATTGCCACCGCAAATGCCAGCACATTAATGAGTACCACTGTCACGATCGTGAACAGCACTGTATACCAGAGGGAATGGATAAATTCCGGGTCTCCAAATGTTTTCACATAATTGCCAAGACCTATAAATTCTGCGTCCGTCACTGTTGTAAATTTACAGAAAGAAAGGTAGATTCCCAACAGGAACGGAGCTACAAACCCGATGGTAAACGCTATCATTGTAGGGAGTACAAAGACAGGAAAATATTTCTTGATTGCTTTCTGCATTTCCTTTTTCTCCTTTTCTGATAAGAGCCCCGCCATTTATGCCGGGGCTCTTCGCTTTCTATAACACTTTTAGGAATAATATTTGTCAGGAATGAGATCTGTCATTCGTTTGCTGCCGCGTACTCTGTTGCCCATCCGTCAACGAAAGCGGTCACTACGCCATCCCAGTCGCCTGTACCCTGTGCGTACTCAAGAAGAGCGCTTCCCAGATTGTTTTTCCAGTTCTCAGACGGCATTGTCGTGAAGTTCCAGCTTACCGGGATCTTGCCGGCTTCTGTATATTCCTCATTTGCCTGAACGAGAGGATTGCTGGGCAGATAGTCTGCAAATGTTGTAAACGGTGTCACGAATCCCATCTGATTGGCCAGCATATCACGTCCTTCATCACTCTCTACAACCCATTTCAGGAAATCAAGTGTAGCCTGGATATCTTCCTCAGAAGCATTTTTATTCACACACCAGTAGTTCTCGGAACCTGTGCAGAGTCCCTGATCTTCCTCACCGTCAGCTCCGATATAGATCGGAAGCATACCGAGATCTTCATCAGCCACTTCATTATCTTTAATATCGTTGTATGCCCATGTGCCGTTCTGATAAAATACTGCCTCGCCAAGTGCGAATTCGCTTGCCGCATCATCGCCTGTCTTTGATGAGATCATAGACGGCTCGCATGTAGCGTTGTTGATGTACAGATCCCAGATCTGTTTGTAGTTATCAAGGTAAGTTCCCTCGATCGCGTCTGTAGATGTAATGCCTCTGTCCTTATATTCATAGTAGATCGGAAGATTTGCAAGATGGGTCTTGAATCTCCAGTCGGAGGAAGAATCCATACCTGCGGATGTGAATGCCCCTTCTACTCCCAAGTCATCTTTGTGGGCCTGAATCTCTTCCGCAACTGTCTTGAGCGCTTCGAAATTATTCAGGTCATCGATGGATTTCACTGTGGACCAGTCAGCATCGAAGTAATCATTTAACAGAGCTTTATTGTAGATAAGTCCGTATGTTTCGATTACGTATGCGATACCAAGCACCTGATCGCCGTCTTTAAGTACATAATCATCGCTTTGAACATCCTTGTAAACATCACTGTCGGCAAGATCGTAGCAGTAATCTTTCCATGTTGCCAGTCCCACTGGTCCGTTTACCTGGAACAGTGTAGGAGCCTCGTCCTTTGCCATCTCCGATTTAAGCTGTGACTCATATGTACCAGATGCCGCTGTCTGCACATCTACCTGTACGCCTGTCTCATCTGTGTAAGTTTTTGCCAGTTCTACCCACTGGTCAGCCTGCTCCGGCTTGAAGTTCAGGTAATAGACTTTTCCTGTTCCCCCTGAAGAAGAACCGCCTGAGCCCTCTGAGCTGTCCGATCCGGAACTGCCACAGCCGGTCGCAAGGCTTCCCACCATCGTTGCCGCAAGTACAAGTGCAAGTAATCTTTTTCTTTTCATAAAACGCTTTCCTCCTTTGACCCATAAATGAAATGGTCTTTGTTTTTCGTTGGCTTAATTATAAGAAAAAACACGTTTCCCGGATATGATAAAATCCAAAGAAACGTGTCATTATTTCAAGATATTAATATTGATATTTTGTTTCTCTCTATTCACTTTCTCTCAGCCGCTCTACCACGCTTTTCCTCTGGGTCTGCTGGTAGGCTGCCAGGGAGATTCCGGCAGCTATGACTGCGCACAGAGGGATCATAAGGATAAAGGGCCAGGGGGTGTAGCGATACTGAAAACATACCACCACATTGTTCAGGGCGCTGACCAGATAATAGGCGCCTACACTGCCCAGGACTATGCTGACCACTCCGGAGATCAGGATATAGTATCCGCTTTCCCAGAGGAGCATTTTCCTGATCTGGCCTTTGGTCATACCGATGCTCTGCATAGCGGCCAGCTCCTGGTTTCTGGAAAGGATCCCGGTAAGCATAGAATTGGCAAAGTTTAAAAGCCCGATGATTGCGATCACAGCACAGAGGGAATAGCCTACAGCTGCCACAGCATTCACCATACCGGAAAATTCTGTCTCCAGACTGACCTTAGAAAGATACCCCATAGAAGAGTTCACCTGCTGGGTATAATTCTCCAGATAAGAGTCAAACGCCGGCTGATCTTCCTCCTGTACCCTATAGCTTTTGGCAAACAGGATCCCATTAGAGGACGCCTTCACATCTTCCAGAGGAACCACTACTGTGAGAGCATTTGCAGAAAACATGTGCATGTTCATACTGTTTGGAAGAGGTTCTATCACCGCCATTACCTGGTATTCTTTCTCTTTTGTATTGGTGTAATACCAGTCTGTGACTTCCCCCTTGTCGTCGGTTTCCATGATCTGTTCCGAGTTTTCTGTAGGATAAGAAAGAGTGATCCTATCCCCCGGTTCATAAATGCTCGCCCTGTCATTTCCTTCCCTGTCAAATTGCTGCACCAGCACATAATCTCCGGTGGCAAATTTTTCTAAATCTATGGTTCCTGCCACAGCCTTCAGCTTAGACAGGAGAGAATCTGAATAGGCGTATCTATCCTCATCGATCCGCCCCTTTCCTTCAATGGCTCTCAGGGCTACTTCTCTTATACTTTCATATTCCGTATCCATCTTGCCTTCCTCATAGAGCTTTTCATACCGCCGGCGTCCGGTTTCAGAAAGGGTATGTCTTATACCCAGGTCGGTCCATAACTCCCCGGTTTCAAGGATCCCCGGCTGGCTGTCTGCCCCGGCAAGATAGGTTTCGTCTATGGAAAAATCAGAGGTCATAGGAGAAGCTCTGGTAAAATTGGCGTTTCCGATCATATAATCTCCTACCAGTCTCGCCTCCAGATACTGGTCCATCCGGAAGCTTCCCACTCCGGTCATCACCACTTCCAGCAGTATGATACTGAAAGAAAGGGACAATACCACGATCAGGGTTTTCTTCTTATTCCTTCCCAGATTTGCCAGGGCCATTCTGGAGATCCTGCCTCCCTTTTGGCCTTTCTTTTTTCTCTGGCGCTTTACTCCTCCCTCTGTATAACGGACAGCCTCTATGGGAGAAACTTTTCCTGCGATCCTGGCCGGTTTTCTGCAGCTGATAAACACCGTTGCCAGAGAAAACAAGGCGCCGAACACAAAAATCCAGGGACTGAAATAAATCCCTCCGGTTCCCCCATATCCTGAAAATCGGGTGAGAAAGGGAATCAGGAGCTGCCCGGCCAGAAATCCCAGGACCAGTCCCAGGGGGATCCCCACTGCCGAAAGCTTCCATACCTGACGGTAGACCAGATTTTTCAGTTGTTTTTTCGTGGTTCCTACAGTTTTTAAAAGGCCGTAGAAACGGATTTCCTTTAAAATAGATAGCTGGAAAATATTGTAGATGATCAGGTATCCGGTGATCAGGATCACCAGAAAAGCCCCTGCCAGAAGGATCAGGGTTTCCGGGTCCAGATTTTCTGTCCGGGAAGTCAGATAGGCCCAGTTTGTGCCGTACTCGATCACCTGATCAGGGTCTGTATTTTCCCCGGCCTCCCCCTGGGGCACATAGCCTGCGTCCCTGATGATCTCTTTTATATTCTCTTCAATATTCCTGGCATTGGCAAAGAAAATATTGCCGCTTACCAGTCCGCAGATATTTCCTGTCTGCCGGTAATTTTCCACAAAATCCTGCTCTGTATAGCCCTGGCTCAGCTTCTCATAATAAGCCTGGGATACATAAAGCTCGCTGGCATGGCTGATCTCATTTCCTTCATACCAGCCGCAGAGAGTAAACTCCTGTTTTACTTTCCGCCCCATAAATTCAAACTCCAGAGGGACCTTCGCTCCCAGTTCCGGAGAAATCCCCAGGGCTTCCAGTACAATAGTATCTGCCACCAGTTCCTCTTCTTTTTCAGGAAGTCTTCCTGCTTTCAGCCTGGCAAAGCTCTGGTCCAGCTCTCCTTCTCCGCTGGCTACCCGGAT
>ERZ1090865.1143-NODE-1144-length-13593-cov-32.490693_pt1 | contig 13593 bp, 9 predicted proteins | sample MGYA00478478_ERZ1090865 | MGnify/ENA primary metagenome ERZ1090865 (study PRJEB33644, sample SAMEA5815715) | chicken gut metagenome | biome: Chicken; feature: Gastrointestinal Tract; material: Caecum | place: Ireland | collected 2019-01-01 | study: A study of... | reverse complement strand
ATTAAACTAGCAACTTTATCTGGATCAACAGATCCTGTAACATTCCAGTTACCTGTTAATGGGTCATATCCATCTTCTTTAGCATCATCTATATTAGTAAAATCAATTTCATTCTTTTCAAAATGATCAAAGCTAATATTGCCTAGGTCCTCTGAGTCAATTTTTCCTGGATTTGAATTGTCGGAATCATCTGAATCATTAGTTTCGGCTGCTGGAGAATCTGGATCCACATCTGTTACCTTGAAAGTATATAACTCATTCTTTCCAGCTTCATCAGAAGTAAATACGATCTTTCCTGAAGTAACATCAATTGGAACCGCATATTGACCATTAACTACCTGCACTAATTTACCATTAATGTAGAAATTATGATTAGCCGCACCTCTTAAAGTGTAAGTGTCGAATTTTTTATTTTCATGATAATCAGCACCGTTGGTATCAAATGGCATACCAGTAATTGCATTCCAAACACTAACTTCAGCTTTACCTGCAACTGGCGCAATATTCCTAGTTTCACTAGCCGTATTATCTGCAGCATCACTCACAGCTATAGTAATTTTATTTTGAGTATTTGCTAAAGCTGCGAGTTCCTCAGCATCCAATTTAACAGTGAAATGACCTTTAGTTTTATCATCATTGTCAAACTGATTTTGGCCTTCATTTAATTTGAAACCGAAAACTTTATCATTAATAGTAACAGTACCATATGAATAATCAGTGAAGCCAACACCAGTATCTTCATAGCTACCAGTTAGAGTATTAGTTTGAGTATCATAATTGAAACTCTTAAATACAGGCTTAGTCGTATCAATGATAATTGGCATATCATGCATATCATGAGTTTGAACTTGATGAGGTCCCTTATTATAAAGTGTTGCTATGAAGCGATAAGTATATTGACCATCTGGCGCTACTTCCATTTTGCCGGTCTTTTTATTGTAAACTTTACCGTCCCATTTATACTCATCTGTACTTACCGTAGTTTCAGAGCTGTGATTGTCATAATATGATTTAGCTACGTCTTTTGCATCAGTAACTACTCGTATTACTTCACCCTTGTCATTAAGGACTTCAATCTTAAGATCCTTGATATTTTGTTTTAAGTACATAAATGGTAATACATAATCACTCTCATTATCATCATTAGGTGAAAATGCAACTTTACCACTATCATAAACTTGAGCAGCTTGTTGCCATTTATAATCGGCATTATCTTGTTTTTTCTGCTTAACAAATTGCTTTAATGAATATTCATCGGCAATACCACGTGGATAATTATCTTCATTAGTAAGACGGTTGCCTAAAATATCAGTATCGTCTTCATTAGCGTTTTTATCAAAGACGTGCTCATTAGTCATATCACCATAATAACCAAGATATGGTACAAAAAGATCTACCTGACCGTTGTTACCTGCAAAATGCAAATATCCTTCAACTAATTGATTCTTTTGCAAACCAGTCAGCTTTAAAGTATAGGCAAATTTAGCAGTTGAATTTGGAGCAATAGTAATACTATTTTCTCCATCAACACGTGCACCTGCTAATTGGACATCACTAAACAATCCAGTATCTGGATCACGATCTTCAGTATATCCTCCACCCAAATCATCAAAGGTATAAGTTTGTTCCTTGTCACTTAAATTATGGAAAGTTAAGTTGAAATTAGTTGAATCTTGAATATTGTGTAAGCTAAGTGAACTAGTTCCATCATCGGCAGTAATATAAACTGGTGATGATGTTGCTGCACCAGCATTAATTTGACCAGCACCTTGTCTACGAGGAGACACAATAGCAGAATTATCACTATTTACGTCTAACTGTGGATTAGCAGTACTCATTATCAAGCCCTTCACTGCTTGAACTAAAGCTGCACCATGTAAATTAGGATTGGTCTTTTTTAGTCGTTGAATAACTAAAGCAGCTACACCTGAATTAAATGGTGTTGCCATTGAAGTACCATCCATCTTAACGTATTTATTATCATTTCCTGTTGAAATAATATCCACACCCGGAGCTGATACATCTGGCTTTAAAGTATAATCAGGAAGTGGTCCCCAAGAAGTAAAATCTGCCATGTCACTGTCTTCATCTTATTCTGATTTTTCAGCCGCTACAGTAATGGCGTCTGGAGAGTCAGCAGGATCACCAATATCACCTGAATTAAATGGCTTGTAATTACCTAAATTTGAATTAGGATAATAGTCATCCTTATCAGAAACATTATTTGATGCATCAATTGATGCAGAATTACCATCGTTGGAAGCAGAAACGGAAATAACAACCCCATGATCAACAGCATAACGAATTGCTCTTTGATCGGCGTTATTCAAGTTGGGCACATTAGGTGCACTATTAAGAGATAGTGCAATTACATCAGCTCCAGCATTAACTGCATCATAGATCGCTTCGGCTACATCACCCGTAGTTCCATCATCACTAAAATACTTTAAGAACAATAGTTGAGCTTCTGGTGCTACTCCAACAACATATTCACCATTTTTATTATCGGGCTGACCATTAGCAGCAATAATTCCGGATACATGTTGGCCGTGAGAGCCATCTTTTACTGCATCTTGGTTATTTTCTTTAATTTGATCATCATCACCTGTGATCATGTTATGCACATAAGGAAACTTAGGACTTACGTAACGACCATGACCTAACTTCTTGATGATCTTTTCCATGTCTTCTTTAGAAAACTTAGGATTAGTAGGTGCAGTTTGGAAATCTTTATGACTTGGATCTGCTCCAGAGTCAATTACAGCTACAGCAATGCCTTCACCTTTATAACTTGGTCCCATGCATCTTGAACGTTGCCTTTAATATGATCAGGTGTATTTACAGGTTGATTTTGACTTTCATAATAACCTTTATCAGTATCATCATCACCTACCGGTTGATCTGGTGTATCTTGATCAGTTTGATCATCTCGTCTTCACCCTGCGTAGGTTGTTTTACTTGTTTTTGCTGTGCTTGATCAGTTTGCTTATTAGTCTCAACTTGTTCTGTCTTCACACCAGCATCAGCTTCAGCTGCTTGCGCTTTTCCAGTTGGCATAAGCAAAACCACTGAACCTGAGGCTAACGCGATAACAGCGGCAGCAGTCCACTTATTCTTCATTCTGCCAAAATTAGTAGCACTTTTTTTGCCGTGCTCTAACTCCAATTTCTTTTTAGCAGAAAAAACATAAGAATAATCTACCGAGTTATAGCTATCTTTTCCTTTCATTTAAATTCCTACAATAATTTTTTAATATTCATGACTTAACGTCCATCATTTTAGCATAAAGTAATAAAAAATAGATTTGTATATTTGACCAATTTATAGTCAAAAAGACGTTCATTTGAAATATTTGACTACTTAAGCCTCAAAAATTTAAATCCAGATGTTCTAATAGGCATCTGGATTTTTTATAATAAAAATTTTTGTTTTTTATTTTTGCGATTTTTCTAGTCAAAACTTAGCATAAAAGTTATTATAGCAAGCTTTTGCACCATCTATTTTCTTTTTAAAAAAAGTTTTATTTTACCCTTGTATTATATAACGTATGTTATATAATAAAAATGTAAGGAATGAGGGAACGAAAAGTTCCAACAAGTTAAAGTGATTTAGAAAATAGAGGTATTCATTATGTTAGACTCAAAGAAAATTGTTAAAGTTGTTTCAGTTGTAGTTGCTTCAATTAGTATGATGGGTGTCGGTGCTTCAGTTAGTGAAGCTGCTAGCTTCACTGCTCCAAAGTTAGGTGTTTCAGAAGTTGCTCCTACTAACCCTTCAATCAAGAAAGGCGACAAGATCTTCGTTGTTGTTAAGGACACTAAGAACCAAAAGGTTAACGTTTTAAACGCTAACGGTAAGAAGACTGCTAAGAAAGTTTCAATGGGTTCAACTTTCACTGCTAAAGCAGTTAAGAAGACTAATGGCAAGAAGATCGTTAAGATTAACAAAAGCCAATGGTTGAACATTAAGGACGTTGTAAAGGACTAATTCTTTTAGATCAAAACAAATAAATAATTCTTACATGATGAATACCATGAAAAAAGGAACGAGTTTTGCTCGTTCCTTTTTTATTACCTACTTGCATCCCTTCCCCAGTGTTTTAACTCCAAACACAAAAAGAACGATGAAATCAATCATCGTTCTTCTTTCATTAACTATGAATATGCAATTTAACTAAAATTCGTTCAATTTTGCTACCCATAACTTTTTGGGCTAAATCTGTCTTTATTGTGGCTAAGCCATAAAAGACAATTCCCACGACTACTGATAAAATTACCAGAATCAAGGCAGATATTCTATGATCTGGGTTTAAGAACTTGCCTAAGCCCATCTCAACTAATTTAACAATTAGGAACATCCCTATCGAAAATGCGGTAATACCAACCAAGCGGCGGCTTGTTCTATTCAAATTAAAGTCATACTGTACTTCTAAGTGCTTCAATGACAACAGAACAATCACCAATAAGCCTAAGTTGGTTGCAACTAACGGTCCATAAATCTTGAACAAAAAGATCATCGGATATTGCAAAATGCCCTTCAGGATTAAACCTAAAACTAAATATTTTATTGCCAATCCATTTTCTGACAAACCTTGCAAAACCGCCATCAATACTGTAAAAAGTCCTAAACTGATTGCAGTAAATGATGACAAGTATAAAACGTTGCTACCTAATGGATCTGGGCCATAGAAAACCGTATAAATCGGTTTACTAATAGCGGCCATTCCGAATGCAGCAGGAATCATCACGAACAAGAACAAGTCCATCGTATTAGCAATTTGCTTAGAGATGCTCTTAAAATCGCCTCTAGTATGTGCAGCTGACAAAAGCGGAATCGCTGTCACTGCCATTGCACTTGCCAAAGACACGATAATCATGATCAACTTATTGGCATTAAGACCAAATAATGCATACCAATCTTCAATTGTATCTGAACTTGCATGAACCAGCCCTGCAATCATTGGGTGGAATGTATATTGGTCTACTAATGAGAATAAAGTTATTCCTGAATCGATAATAATAAATGGAATTGCCTGTTCAATAATTTCCGCAAATAGTTCGGTTGTGGAAACTTTTAACCGATTATTCGAATTAGCAACCAAATTATCTAATTGTTTTCGCCGTGAAAACAAGAACCAAACTAACAGGCCAATCCCAAATGCGGCACCAATTGCGGCAGCCAAGTTTGACTGGATAACGGCATGAACATAAGAGCCGTGCTGCACTTGCATGATTACAAATGCCGTTAAAAGCATCCAAACTACTCGAGCAAATTGCTCCACAAACTGTGACATCGCACTTGGCATCATGTCCGCATACCCTTGGAAGTACCCACGCATGATACTCAAGATCGGAATAATCAAAATCGCATAAGACAAACTACGCATAACTGCAATTTGTCTTGGATCGCTTTGACTACCGTTAGATGCCAGTAGCGGTGAGGCAAAATACATGATCGCAGCAGAAATTACTCCCAAGAAGGCCATTAAAATTAACCCTTTATGGAATAATTTTCGCCCAATTCCATATTCATTTAAGGCATTATACTTAGCCACCTGTTTGGCAATCGCTCCCGGAATTCCGGCCGTCGAAATTAGAATAAATATCGTATAAATATTATAACTTCGCGCAGTTAAGGCATTGGCAATATTCCCATAGTCACCCATCCAGGCATACCAAGGAATAATATACAACGCACCTAAGATTCTAGAAGCAATCGACCCAAAGGTCATCCAGGCAGAGCCCTTTAAAAACGTGCTTTGTGTATCTTTGCTATCTAAATTATTTTCTTCTTCCATCAATTTTTCCTAATAAAAAGCATTAACTAATTAATTGTCACTCAATTTGCTTCATAAAGCTCAACTTCATAAAGCTTTTAGGAAAAACTTAACTTATTTAGCAACGATATTAACAATCTTGTTAGGTACAACGATAACCTTCTTAACGTCCTTACCTTCCAAGAATTTTTGTACGTGTGGTAAAGCCATAGCTTCTTTTTGAACAGCATCACGATCTGCATCCTTAGCTGCTTGGAACTTACCACGAAGCTTACCGTTAACTTGAACCATAATTTCCACAGTTGATTCAACTAACTTAGCTGGATCATAAGTTGGCCACTTAGCATAAGTAATTGATTCATCATGACCAAATACTTGCCAGATTTCTTCCATCATGTGTGGAGCAACTGGAGCCAAAAGCTTAACAAATCCTTCTGCGTATTCACGTGGAATACTCTTAGCTTTTTGCGCAGCATTGATGAAGACCATCATTTGAGAAATAGCGGTGTTGAAGTGAAGAGCGTCAAAGTCTTCAGTAACCTTCTTAACAGTTTCTGCATAAACCTTGTCGAGTTCACCATCGTTTTTATCCACAATTCTTTCTTGTGGAATTGCCTTAAGGTCAAGGTCGTTAACAAACAAACGCCATACACGATCTAAGAACTTCTTAGTTGATGCTGGACCATTGTCATCCCAGTCAATTGAAGCATCAAGTGGTCCCATGAACATTTCGTACATTCTAAGTGAATCTGCACCGTATTCATCGATCACTTCATCTGGGTTAACTACGTTACCCTTTGACTTAGACATCTTTTCGTGGTTCTTCAAGATTAAGCCTTGGTTGTACAAACGTTGGAATGGTTCCTTGGTTGGAACAACACCCAAGTCGTAAAGAACCTTGTGCCAGAATCTAGCGTAAAGAAGGTGACGAACTGCATGTTCTGCACCACCGATGTAAAGGTCAACTGGAAGCCATTGCTTCAATAAGTCGTAATCAGCTAATTCTTTATCATTGTGTGGATCAACATAACGTAAGTAGTACCAACTTGAACCAGCCCAGTTAGGCATAGTGTTGGTTTCACGCTTACCTTTTCGACCATTTTCATCAACTACGTTTACCCAGTCAGTTAAGTTAGCTAATGGACTTTCTGGAGTACCGGATGGCTTGATATCAGTTGCATGTGGTAAACGAAGTGGAAGTTGATCCTCTGGAACAAGTGAAGTAGTACCGTCTTCCCAGTGGATAACTGGAATTGGTTCACCCCAGTAACGTTGACGACTGAAGTCCCAGTCACGAAGCTTGTAGTTAACTTTCTTTTCACCGCAGTTGTGTTCTTCAAGCCAGTCAACCATCTTCTTCTTGGCATCCTTGATGTTCAAACCATTCAAGAATTCTGAGTTAATGTGTGGACCATCTTCAGTGAAGGCAGCCTTAGATAAGTCGCCACCTTCAAGTACTTGATTAATTGGCAAATCAAACTTTTTAGCAAAATCATAGTCACGATCATCGTGAGCTGGAACTGCCATTACGGCACCAGTACCGTAACTTGCTAAAACGTAGTCAGAAATCCAAATTGGAACTTCTTTGCCGTTAACTGGGTTAATTGCGTAAGCACCAGTAAATACACCGGTCTTATCCTTGTTTAAATCAGTTCTTTCAAGGTCTGACTTAGATTCAATCTTCTTGATGTAAGCATTAACTTCGTCTCTATGACCGTCAGTGGTAATTTCTTGCACCAACTTGTTTTCTGGAGCAAGAACAGTGTATGAACAACCAAACAAGGTATCAGGACGGGTAGTAAAGATATCAAAAGTCTTGTCACTGTCTTTAATCTTGAAAGTTACTTGTGCACCAACTGAACGACCAATCCAGTTACGTTGCATTTCCTTAACTGGTTCTGGCCAATCCAAATCGTCAAGGTCTTCCAAAAGACGATCTGCATAAGCGGTCATTTTAAGCATCCATTGACGCATATTACGACGGTATACTGGATAACCACCACGTTCAGTTTTACCATCAATAACTTCTTCGTTAGCTACAACAGTACCAAGGTCTGGTGACCAGTTAACTGGAACTTCAGCTTCATAAGCAAGGCCCTTCTTATACATTTGTTCAAAGACCCATTGAGTCCACTTGTAGTAGTTAGGATCACTAGTAGTAATTTCACGATCCCAGTCGTATGAAAAGCCTAACTTGTTAAGTTGACGCTTAAAGTTGGCAATATTGTTTTTAGTAACAACTGCTGGATCTTCACCAGTCTTTAAAGCATATTGTTCTGTTGGAAGACCAAATGCATCCCAACCCATTGGGTGAAGCACATTATAGCCTTGTGCACGCTTCATACGTGAGACAATATCGGTTGCAGTATATCCTTCTGGGTGACCTACGTGAAGTCCCTTACCAGATGGGAATGGGAACATGTCCAATGCATAATAATTTTTCTTCTTGGGATCTGTACCTGTCTTGAAGGTATCATGCTTTGCCCAATAATCTTGCCATTTCTTTTCGACAACTTTGTGATTATACATATTTTTCCTCTCTAACAAAAAAGTCCTATGATTCTATCAATCATAGGACGAAATAATCGCGGTACCACCTAAGTTCCACATCAAAAATGTGACCCTTAATCGCTCCTTAACGCGGATGGCAACGATAGGTTTCAATACCAGGACAAGTTCACAATTCCATTCTAAGACTTCACAGCAACCAGTCTCTCTCTGAAAAAATATCCTTGTTACTACTTCCTGACCTTTATTTTCTTATAGATAATGATTATAATTTACCACAAATGCTAAAAATTACAAGGGGAGACTTTTTTTGATTAATACAAAAAATCCACCAAGAGATACTCTGGTTCCAGGGATAATCTTTGTGGTCATCTACGCAGCGTGGGCGATGCTTGTTTCATCTGGTTCACCGTTTATCCACAGTTTCGACAATGCAGTCATCAGCATTGTCTGCAATAATAATCCGACAAATGTCGCTTTTGCAAAAACTTTTACCAATTTAGGCAATACCAGCACGATTACGATAGAAACAATTATCTTATTTATTCTTTTAATTACGTTTAAACAATATGCTTATGCTTGGTTCACAGCAGGCGTCATGATCTGTGCCAACGGTTATAACTGGATTATCAAACACGCAGTTGAGCGCCAACGTCCAACCGTTCACCATTTAGTTTATGCCGATGGCTACAGTTTTCCATCAGGTCACTCAGTTGGTAGTGCCGCATTATTTGGAGTTTTAATTATCTTGACAATTTTATTAATTAAAAGCAAATTCTGGAAAACTCTATTAATTATCATTTGGGCGTTGTTCCCGATCTTGATCGGCTACACAAGAATATTCGTCCATGTGCATTATCCATCTGATGTCTTTGGAGGTTGGATTGAAGGAATTACCTTTGTTTTACTTGGTTATTCATTCTTATACCACTTTTACATTGAACCAAAAATGTTAGAAAAATCGCGAAAATAAACAAAAAGACTAGTGAATTTAATTTTCACTAGTTTTTTTGTTGGTTAGATTCACAATCTGCGTAATAATAAGTAATGTAACTATTTGAACAAATCAATTAAACGATAATAATTTTATTAGTTTAAGGAAACGATTTATGAAAAATTTTAAGCCTTGGAAAAAATATCCACTTATTGCTGATGAATTAGCTGAAGTCGATGCTTTGATTCAGCACACCATTCAAACTCCTCATCAGAGTTTACAGACTGCTTTATTAACAATGGCCGACAACGGTGGCAAATATCTGCGCCCCAGCCTTTTATTATTAGCAGCACATGTAGTCGGAAAAGTTAATCAACAAACTATTAATTTAGCTTCATCTATCGAAATTTTGCATATGGCAACTTTGATTCATGATGATATCATCGATGATTCTGATCTGCGTAGAGGCAATATCAGCATTCAAGCAGAGTTTGGCAAAGATGTCGCTGTGTACGCTGGTGATTTATTATTCACCAACTTTTTTGATTTAATGCTGGATACAACTGCAGAACACGAGTATCTGGTGCGCAACGCGCAAACTATGAGCCATATTTTAAATGGAGAACTCGGTCAAATGGCTGAACGCTTTAACTTAGAGCAGACCTTTACGGATTATCTAAACGATATCAAAGGTAAAACCGCCGCCCTCTTCCGTTTAGCAGCTGAAGAAGGTGCACATTTTGCGGGTGGGAATGCCGAAGAAAGTGAAGCTTTAGCCAATTTTGGAGAAAATCTAGGAATCGCATTTCAAATTGTAGATGATTTATTAGACTACACAGGCAGCGACAAACTCAATAAGCCTACTTTAGAAGATTTAGCTACCGGTGTTTATTCCTTGCCACTTTTGCTTGCACTTGATCAGCCCGAGTTAAGACAAAAGCTGTTGCCTATTTTAAATAAAAAACGCGAAATGTCCGTTTCAGATATGCAACTGATTCAAGAAATTCTCGTTAATAGTTCCGTTATTGAGAAAAGTAGGAAACTCGCTCAAGATTATGCCCAAAAAGCGGTTGACTGTTTAGCTATTTTTCCAAATAATAGTGCAACAACATTACTTAAGAAAATGCCGCAACAATTGTTGAAACGCAGCTTTTAAAACAAAAATCCAGACGCATTAAAGATGCATCTGGATTTTTTATTTGGTATTAATTTTTTGATCACGATATGTTCGGTTCAAAACGATGGAAACAATTATCACGATTAATGAAACAAAATATACGGCTTTTAATCCACCCAAAAGAACTTGACGCAACTGTGGAATCGTATTGGCTGCTAGCGTCTTGGCATTTTCCGCAGAAACGATTTTATTCATCATCCCTTGAGTCAATCCAGGGTGCTTAGCTAAACCATGAGCTACCGCCGTATTAAAGGCAATACCGTAGATTGAAATCATCATAGTTTGACCCAAATATTTCATCAAAGTATTAAATGAAGTTGCTACCCCAATGTCAGACTTAGATACTAGCACTTGAGAATGAACCTGAGATGCCGTTGTAATAACCCCAAATGCGGTACCGTTAAAGGCTGCGACAATACAGAATACCCAGAATGGTGTGTAAATTGGTACTAAAAGCAATACCAAATCTGTGATCACCAATACGCCTAACATATAATCATAAGTCCGCTTAATACCCCAGCGGCCAAGCATCCAGCCTAGAATAAACGAACCTACAATCCACATTAAAGAACTTGGTGTAACGGCAAAACCAGCAAGCGAGGCGTTAGTTCCGTTAATTCCCTGCATCCAAGTTGGAATATAGAATTCAAAGCCAATAACTACCCCACAGATAAGTAGAGTAATTAGATTGATTGCCAGGAACTCTCTATTTTTCAGCATTGATAACGGCATTATTGGGTCCTTAGCGCGCTTTTCTGCCTTAAAGAAGGCAATTACCGATACCACAATTAAAAGAGCTAAAATAGCCATTATTGCAATATTGGTGTTTTCGCCAAGATCCTGTAAGAAGAACATCAAAGCTAGCAGTAAAATTACCAACCAAGTTGTACCTTGCAAGTCCAACTTTGATTTGGCATTGTGCTTTGGTTCTTTTAAATAGAAAATAACCAGCAAAAAGGCGATAATTCCGATCGGAACATTAATATAAAAGACCCAGTGCCAAGACAGATGTTGAACAATAAAACCACCTAATAGTGGTGCAATTACTGAGGCTACTCCCCAAAAGCCAGAATTGAGTCCTAACAGTTTTGCCCGTTTTTGCAAAGTATATAAATCCGCAATCAGCGTAATAGCCACCGGTTGAACTGCTCCTGAACCTAATCCTTGAATTGCTCTAAATACAATTAATTCAATCATATTCTGAGCTAAGCCACACAATGACGATCCAATGACAAAGAGTGCAATCCCAAATAAAAAAACTGGCTTTCGCCCAATGCTATCTGCCAGTTTTCCATATAAAGGAGTTGACACAGCCGTCATCAAAAGAAAGATTGATACAACCCAATTCATAATTTCCAATCCATTCAGATCAGAAACTATGGTTGGCATCGCAGTAGAAACAATCGTTCCTTCAACACCAGACATAAAAGTAGTCATAAAAATCGCAAGCGTGACTAGTGACACGTTTGTTTTTTTCATTTTTACTCCCTCTTTTTATTATTTATTGTTTTTGATGTAATCAAGTAAATCTTGAGTTTTATCGGTCTTTTCCCACGGTAAATCGACATCTGTTCTGCCGAAGTGACCATATGCGGCAGTTTGTTCATAAATAGGACGACGCAAATCAAGCATCTTGATGATACCTGCTGGACGAAGATCAAAGACATGACGAACTGCTTCAGTCAAAAGATCATCATCCACCTTACCGGTACCAGCTGTATCAATCATAATTGATACTGGGTGAGCCACACCGATTGCGTAGGCTAATTGTACTTCACAGCGATATGCAAGACCAGCTGCCACGATATTTTTAGCAATATAGCGAGCTGCATAACTAGCACTACGGTCAACCTTTGTTGGGTCTTTACCTGAGAAGGCACCACCACCATGACGAGCATAACCACCATAAGTATCAACGATGATCTTACGTCCAGTTAAACCAGAGTCACCCTTTGGTCCACCAATAACGAAGCGTCCAGATGGGTTAATCAAGAACTTGGTCTTTTCATCCAAGTAGCGAGCTGGAATAACTTCTTTAATTACTAAATCGATCATTGCTCGACGAATTTCGTCATTAGATACTTCTGCATCAGTTTGAGTAGAAATAACTACAGTATCAACACGAAGTGGATTCTTGTTCTCATCGTATTCAACTGTAACTTGTGCCTTAGCATCTGGACGAAGCCATTCTAGAGTATGATCCTTTCTCAATGAGGCAACACGTCTCATTAAGCGATGAGCAAGTGAGATTGGCAAAGGCATTAATTCTGGTGTTTCCTTAATAGCAAAACCAAACATCAAACCTTGGTCACCCGCACCAATTTGATCCAATTCGTCTTGATCAGACTCATTTTCTCTAGTTTCAAGTGAATGATCTACACCACCCGCAATATCAGGTGATTGCTCATCAATATCCACCATGACGGCACAGTTATTGCCATCAAAACCTAATTCAGGACGATCATAACCAATTCTCAAGATGGTCTTACGTACTACGTCTTGAATATCAACATAAGCACTAGTTGAAATTTCTCCGAAGACAAAAACCATACCTGTAGTTACAATCGTTTCACATGCTACATGTGAATTAGGATCTTTTTCCAACATTGCATCCAGAATAGCATCTGAAATTTGATCAGCAACCTTATCTGGGTGTCCTTCAGAAACTGATTCTGAAGTAAACAAACGTCTTTCCATAATAGTCCCCCTATATAGACATTAGCTATTCGGTTACAAGGCATCTTCACTGTTAATAGTGAATCCTTTCAGGACTTGAACCGATAAAATTATTTTGTTCGTTCTTTTTGCATAAAAAAAGACTACCGTCTCCGCGGTAGTCCCGAACGATGGAGGATACAGGGCTCGAACCTGTGACCTCCTGCTTGTAAGGCAGATGCTCTCCCAGCTGAGCTAATCCTCCATAAGTGACCCGTACGGGATTTGAACCCATGTTACGGCCGTGAAAGGGCCGTGTCTTAACCACTTGACCAACGGGTCATATCTCTTAATCAAGAGTACTTTATTATAATAACTAAATCAGTTTTAAAAGTCAAGAACTTTTTTAACTTTTTCATTTTTTAGTTATCTGAGTGACATCTCAATCACAACGCTTATTATATTACTAGACATCCTTAATTTATGCAAGGGTTATTTTGAAAAAATTTGAAATAATTTTTGATAATTGTTTTTCATCCATTG
>ERZ1090865.1140-NODE-1141-length-13646-cov-6.615702_pt1 | contig 13646 bp, 16 predicted proteins | sample MGYA00478478_ERZ1090865 | MGnify/ENA primary metagenome ERZ1090865 (study PRJEB33644, sample SAMEA5815715) | chicken gut metagenome | biome: Chicken; feature: Gastrointestinal Tract; material: Caecum | place: Ireland | collected 2019-01-01 | study: A study of... | reverse complement strand
CATCGGCATTGTCTTCCACGGCACGCGAGATGAATTCCGAAGCACTTCCAAGCGTTGGCGTTTGCAGATAGTCCTCATACTCGAGCATCTCTTTGGTGTCGGGAAAGTCTTTTAGGATTTTTTCAATCAGCTGTTTTTGTTTTACGGTGGCTGGCGCAAATTTTTTCGTGTCGTCTAGTTTGTCCACACCTTTGCGCGTGGCAATGTATTTGACATACCCACCGACACCTTTTCGGCCGCCCGGCTTTAAGTATTTAAATTTTGTAACCAACTTTGCCATGAAAGATGCCCCTTTTTATTGAAAATGAAAAAACTCATACTATTAATGAGAAGAATTTCTCAAAAAATTTTTTACGAAAGGAGGAGTTATAATGCATATTCCAGATTTGGAATTAGTGAAGTATCTTTTTGCTGAAGATGTTGCAAAGGAAATGATTTTAGACTATGTTGACAAGACAGGTCGAGAGCCCTCAGAGGCCGACATCTGTTTGCCAGATGAATGTATTCCGTCTGTCCGGGAATTATTCCAGCAATTGAAACAAGAAAGATTAATAATCTTTAATCACTATGATGATCATCACTGCGTAGACATTCAGCAAGTACAAGAAGAAATGGCATGGGCAGGGCATAAAACATATTTGGTAAAATAATTATCCGCCCTGCCAATCGCAGGCTGTATCGAAAGTAAAGCTGCCGTTTAGGCGCTTGACCTCTTTAACGCACTCCCCGCGCAGGCGCTCTAACGATACTGCATCAATGTCGTTGCTCGCCGCCACCACATTCATGGTAACGGCAAGCTCAACCGCCAGTTTGAACAGCATTCGGCTGGTTCGGTTGTCACTCTCCGCTACAATGCTTTTGAGCGTGGATGTCATCATGTTAGAAAAATACGGATTGTTTTTGCCGGCAGAAAGATAGCCGACATAAAAAAGAATGGCTTTCTCAATGAATTCGCTTTGGCTTGAACAGTTATCCTTTGGATAGAATTCTTTTGTAAGCGCAAGCGTGGAATCTTTAATCCAAAGCGCGAATTTTCGCTTCGGTTCTTTGCGGTTGCTTTTGGCCATATCGGCATTTCTCCTTTCCTCTTTCTGCGACCCACACGACGACCCATAGACTTTCCTTGTGTTATCCGCGCGTTTGGCGATTTACGACCCACGCCCTAACCCATAAGGGCAAAAACCGACCCACACTTTTAAAAAGACTGTAAACGGGCAAAGCCCTTGAGCGGTCGGCGTTGCCGGACGCTGTGCTTTGAGCCGGGGCGCTTTAGCGACCCCGACTCTTTCTCCTGCTTGCAATTCGACCCGCATCCGGTTCTCTTGCTTGCCTGAAGTCACGCTTCGCAACACGCCCGCAGTTTGCTTTTTTCGTGCTTGTTCGAGTCTTTTCCCGACTTCCCTGCAAAAACGGCACACGGGGCGACACGTCGGCTCACAAGGGGTTTCCTTGCGGCTTCTCTTTGGGTGAAATCGTCTTACCGTCCAACCGCACGAAGCAGCTTTTGGTATAGGACAGGTGATTGGTTTCTGCTATGCGATCGAGCACCGCGAGCATATCTGCTTCTTTTAAGCTGACCGGCACATTTAAAGCATCGTAACAAATCCATTCCAGTGAGTCCTTGTCGTCCTTGACAAACACATCATACCCCAACTGCAAGCGGCCGCCCGCGCGGTACAGTACCGCTTGAAGCTTCAGACAGCCTGCAGTAAGGACGGCCGCAACGGTTTCGGGAAGCGGCGAAGGGTTTTCTTTTTGCAGTCTCGCAATCTCTTTTTCGCGCAGATATTTTTTGAAAGAATACCGATTGCCGAGCTGTTTTTTCAGTTCTTTTATGCGTTTCATGTCGTTCTCCCTTTTCTAAAACGTTATGCCGTTGAAGAAATCGGGCACGTCCGATTCGTCTTCGCTAAAGGTATCATCCTCATCCGGGTATTCGTCATCCTCGTCTTCTATTTCGAGCTCCGATAGAGTTTCGTCATCCCGGCAGTTGGCATAAAACGCCTGCATACTGTCGCGGACAGCTTGATTCAACACATTGGTATCCAGCCCGCAGTCCTTGTACCCCTCGTAAACGGTTTGGTAATAATACGGCGCGGGCATGCCGAACCGCATTTTCAAATTCATAACGTACACCATCGCGTGGATTTCTTCTCCGCCGATTTGCACGGAGACGTCTTGCTTGAAATAGTGAGAGGGATAGCCCTCGTAACGGTCCAGGTGCTTTTCATCCTGTGGCTCGATTTCCCATACGGCGACCGGGACAAACGCGCCGGGCTTCGGTGCAATGGTCGCATACGCGCCGTACTGTGCACCCTTAAACTGCAGCTCGTAATCCTGAATGACGCCTGTGCCGTAGAATTTGGACGTCTTGCAGCGCATCGCCATCTGCGCTTTGTTTAGGTTGCTGCCGTAGGCAACATACAATCTTTTGCTCATATATATCGATTTCATCCTTTCACATCGTCATGGAAAAAGCAGGCGTTTCCGCCTGCTCGGTTTCTGATTCTTCTGTTTGTACAGGTTCTGATTCGACACTTTCCAACGCCTGCTGTGCTTCCAACCGCCTTTCCGCCAGCCGTTCCTTTTGCTTTTGCTCCTGCGCGGGATCCCGCCATGCGATGTTGCCGTCCAGATTTTTTAAAAGGTGCATCCGCGCCGTTTTAAATTCATCGCCGATAAGACCGAGGCGCAGAAGCCAGGTGCGAAAGGTATATTTTTCATTGTCGCTGTGCGTTCTGGCACGGGACGCACCTTTCTGCACAAGCGCCTGATGGCTGATGGCAAGGCAAAGCTGGATATATGTTTTGACTTCCCCCGCGTGGAGCGTGGAATTAAACAGCCTGAATTCAATCGTGCCTTTGGAAAACACGCTGTGCAAATTCAAAGCGTGATAGCGCGTGTGGTCATAGTGCCGGTATCGGCCGCTGGAACCGTTGTACCACAAGGTTTCCAAATCCTGCATGGCCTTGGGACGCTTTCGGTTTAACACGTCTAAAAACTGCGTGTCCGCTTTTTTGCAGTAGTCCTCCCGCGCCACATCCACCTGCAGTGTCTTGTACAGCAAATCCTCCTTCGCCGCCATAATGTTGACAAGATTCCGAAGCGTCTGCGGCGTGTGGTTGGAAGCGTCCACATGGACGTGAATGCCGCACGACTTGTTAACCTTTGCGCCGCCTGTGCGCAGCTTGCGGATGAGCTCCTGTATTGTTTCAATATCGCGGTACTGACAAATCGGCGATACAACCTCTACGGAATAGAGGGTGCTTTCCGTTTCGCCCCGGCGGTTTTGACAGCGAATAGACGCGTCGGACATTACCTTCCATTGTCGATTGCGTTCATCTCTAACGGCATACGCGTCATAGCCGCCACCGACATGCACAGCTTCCGAGCCAAAATGTCCGGCGATGATTTTGGCCGCCGCACAGCGCGTAAGCCCGGTCATCTCAATTTCAATGCCGAAGTTTTGCGTCCTCAAACGGATTCACCGCCCTTAGAGGAAGACTCTTTCGGCTTTTTGACCTTCGGCGCCGACTTCATGCCCGTGCTCAGCTCCAGGTACTCCCGCACACCGGTCGGAACATATTTGGTGTAAAGCACATCGGCCGCTTTTTCCAGTTCCTTTTCGAACGAAAGGCCTTTCTGCTCCATATACAGCTTGGCGGCTGAGAGCTTTTCTTCCTCGACCGTAATGTGCATTGTTGCTTTTTTCATTCTGCATCATCCTTTCACATAAAAAACAGGATTGGAGCTTACTGTCCAATCCCGTTCGTTGTTTGCCTGCTTTTGTAAATTCATTTTTAAAAAAGCCGCGTTCATGCTGTTTTCTCCTGTTCCATATAGGAGATATATGGGATTTTAAGCCAATGCGTCCACCGGCCGTCTGTAAGCTGTGTGCGGACAACACCGTACTTTGTTCCCATCGCCTCAATGACCTCGCCGTTCCCGATATACACACCGATGTGTCCCGGCTGCCACACAGCAAGCCCCGGAAGCTCAGGGATTGTGTCGATGCTTCCTTTCTCCGCCGTATTTTCAAACATCGCGTCGGCACTGATGTCGGGCATGCCGTTTGTCCCGATCATGATGGTTTTACCGACAGGGTCGTACCAGCTGTAGCCTTTGATAAGCCCCACGCAGTCCGCCGTTCTCCCGCCGAGCCACGTTTCCTGAATGAAGTCCTCATAGCTTCCGACCTCGTTCGGGTACTGTGCGAGCTTTTCCTCGAATAGTTTTTTGCTTAACACCGTACCGTAAGTGCCGTACACATAGCCCCAATGCGCCTTTTCCGCGCCGATCGCCCACTGTACCAAATCCAAATTGTTTTTGGTGTCCGGCGACACATACATGGACGTGTCAATCACCGTTTGGCGGATGCCGTTCATCACATTTTGAAAGTCTTCCGCCAGAAGCTGTGTCCCAAACGCGGCGTTGACAGCGTCCACGAGCTGCTCATCTGTCTGGTTTGCAGAAAAACAACCGACTAACCTCAACACGAACTGCGGCTCGTAAACGAAATCGGAAAGCCCGAGGGTGTATAGGACCTGGGCTTCTTTGATACGGCTTGCAAAGCCGTGTGTTGTCATCTCGGTTTCAATGCTGCGCATCGTAAACTCCACCGCCTGCAGCTTCGTTTGTTCTTCCATCGACAAATTCTGCACGACCTGCTGTTTTAATTCGTCTTTATCGAATTCCAGTGTGCCGTTGAAAAAGGCAACGACCGCAAGTCCGGGTGTCAGAACTGCGAGCAGAAGCACAAGCAAAACGGTCAGAACTTTTTTAAGCGCTTTTGGGTCGGAAAGCACGGCTACGGCAATTTTCTTAAGCGCCGCGCCTACCGCGGCACTCATCGGCCGCCCGCCTTTCCGAACAGGGCTGTTTTGTAGTCGGGCGCAATCACCTGCAGAAGATATCGTTCGTTGCCGCAGCGGTACAGACAAGTGCCGCGCTCCGGGTACTTGATCAGCTCATACTCGCTCGGCTCTAACTGCAAGGTGTCGATAAACATTTTCGCATCAATCGAGCCGGGATTAAACAAAAACTGGTGGGTGGGAATGGCGAACAGGGGTTTCGTCAGTTCGCAGACATCCGGCATAAGGAAGTCGTTGATGTTTTGGCTTGCAATGAGGATGGCGGAATCCTTTTTACGCACGCGCTTCATCGCGTTTCGGATATATTCAATCGTCGTGTTGTTGGCCGTGCCGTTTGCATTTTTGGTGGTGGTTAAAAAGAGGTACAGCTCGTCAATCGCCGCCGCGGTGTTGCCCTTGCCGAGCAGCTGGTTGCTCATAAACGACAGGATGTTAAACAGCATCGCATCCTTAAGCCGGCGGTTTGTATCCATCAAGCCTTTCACGACGAAGCACAAAAATTCGCTGTCGGTGATGTTGGTGTGGCCGTTAAAATATTTTGACTCCGAACCGACGCACATGGAATGAATCCCCAAGCACACCTCTTGCAGGGTTCCCTCGGTGTACAGATATTTTTTCTGCTTATTGTAGGCCATGAATTCTTCCTCGCACAGTGCGTAAAGGTCGCTCATGATCGGGTAATCTGTAGGCGCCATAAGACTGTAGTCCGTGCTATCCGTAATTCCAAAGCGCGCATACAGCTTGGAAAGCAGAATTTCAAGCGTGTCGATTTGTGCGTCGGAGAAATCCTTGTAGCTTCGAAAGAAGTCTTTTAAGAACGCAATGTGCTGGCTGAGGCGCGTCACCTTGCGAAAGGCCGCCGGGGTATCCGCGCTGTTCTCCGCGTCGTTTGTGTCCGACCACATCTTCGGCTCCAACGGGTTGATGATATATTCCCCAGACATAAAGTCCACGGAACAGCCGCCGAGCGCCTGTGTCAAATCCGCGTACTCCGCCTCCGCGTCCAGTACAATCACAGACTTGCCCGCCTCCCGAAGATTGGTTAAAAGAAGCTTTAATAAATAGGACTTACCCTGCCCGGAGTTGCCGAGAATCAGCACATTGCTTGTGGTTTTGTCCTCACTTCTGCGGTCAAAATCCACCAAAATATTTGTGCCGTATTTGTCGCGCCCGATATATATTCCCTGCGGGTCGGTTTTGCCGCTGAAGTTAAAGGGATATAGGTTGGCGACGGAGCTTGCGGGAAGCACGCGCTCATACTGTGCGCCAAACTGATTTACGCCCACGGGCAGAACAGAAAGAAAGCCCTCTTTTTGCCGCAGGGTTAAGCGGTCCACGGAAATTTTAGCGCGTGTCAGTTCCATCGAAATTTCGGTTTGCAGTTCCTTTAGTGCGGTTTTGTTTTTGGCTTTTAACTCGATAAACACGGTGCAATGTAGGAGCGGCTCCTTGGTGCACTCGAGAACACCCGCAAGGCTTCTCACGTCCTTCAGATTGTTCTCCGCCGACACCGTTTCGGTGATGTTGTTGCTGTTGCTTTTAAGAAGATTGCGCCGATTGGCGTTCTGCATGATTTTGCCCTGCTCTAAAATCCCGACCAATCGGTGGTACAGGCGAAGCGTTACGCCGTTCCGGTCGGCGAACCGGGAAAGAATGGCCTGTTCCTCTGTGGAGGGCGGATATTCCCGTATCACCCACACACAGCGCACGCTGTCCCCGACGATATAGTGGTCGGGGAAGAATTTAATCGTGCCTGGTAAAATGCAGTCGAAGAAATCCTTGGTTCGGATCTCTTCCATTTCCTCTTGTATCATCGTTTTCGGTTTCCGTTTGAACATACATCCTCCTTATCTGCCGCCGGTAGGTATCAATGCGTCCGCCTTTAAAAACTGCTCACCATCCACGTCCGGCATTTGGTCACCGTTCATGCTCGCTTCAAAATAGATGGCGAGGAAGCGCTTGATGTCGCGTTTTCCCATGCGCCGCACCTCAAAGCCCTGCTCGGACAAGTTCTTTTCAATATCGTTGGCAAGACTCAAGACCTGCTCCACCTTTAAGCCTTTGCACCTACCGATGAACAAAAACTGACGTGCCGTCGCCATTTCCACCTGCACATTGTCAAGAAAATCCAAATCCTTTTGCAGTATCGCGCGCACCTTTGGATTTTTCTCTTTCTCCAAGCGCGTTTGCAAATACAGTTTGTTGTCGTCAAAGCATTCGCACGAGTCGGTGCAGGTGATTTCAATGTTGGGGCGTATGGAGAACAGCACAGACAGATTATTGATTTTGATGCGGATGTTTTCACGTGATAATACCGAAATATTAGTCGGAGCCACCCAATAGAACAAAAGCTCGCCCTTGTCGGTGGACAGGCCGTACCGCGTAAAGCCTTTTATGCCGATAAGCTCCTGTGTGGAGCGTCCTTTTTTCTTCTGCCGTTTTTCTTTTTGCATAGCAGTATCATCTCCATTCAAAGTATTGTTGTGTGGATATAAAGTAGCGAGCAGCGTATCGGATGAAGTCGAGCACCGTGGTGTCGTCTGCGCGAATCGTTAAAAAACCGAAGCACAGCGCCGCGGCAAGCGGCAGAAAGAATTTGAACTGCACCATAGCGACCACCGACACCAACGCCGATATACTGAATATCGTGAAATCCCGCAAACTCCAAAGCCACAAGCTCGCCGGGGCTTTTAAGTTCTGCGGATACAAATACGTGATCATACCATTCCTCCTAACATACAAGATTTTCTGTTTCAGGTTCGCAGAATTCCTGCGGTGTGTGCCCAAAAGCGGCTTTTAAGGCTTCCGCAATCATGGTCTTTACGAGCTACACTTCCGCTTTTGTCAGCGTATACTCGAAAGATTCGCTGCCGTCCTCCCGGCTGATTTCACCGAACAGCCGAAGCGTGTCTTCAAACGGATTGTATTGGGCATATAAATTGAGCCATGTGGTGTCTTCATTCGCGGTGTGAATACCGAATTTCTTATCCACATCGAACCACATTTCGATATAGGCTGTAATCTGCCTCCCGTCGTCATCCACCTTCATATCACGGTCTATACGGATATCGTTTCGTTCCCGTTCGTTGTTTTGATTCACTTTCTCCCTCTATTTCGCCGCGTGCGCCACCGAGCGCGACAAATTGACGGCGGTAGTCGTGGCGTGCATTATGTTCATCATATTTACGCGCACCGAAGAATCCAAGCCGAACTGCTGTGCGATGCGCGGGACTTCGTTTGCGGCCAGCATAATGCCGAGCGCCAAGAGCATATGTCCCGGAAAGGTTAACAGTCCTAAGAACAACAGCGTGGTTTGTAGAAAAGCGGTTAAACAAAGCGCCGCCACTTGCTTGCACCATTGGAAAAAGCCGTCCGTATAGCCCCGCGGTACAGAGAACATGTATAGGGAGCCGACGGACATCTGGATCAACAGAATCCCGCCACGCTTGATATTGGCAAAAAAGATTTTAATGACGCAGTACGCAAAAGCAATCAGCGCGAGCAAATTAAACAGGTTAATGGGAACCCCGGATGCCGCCGCGAAACAACTCGCGAGTACATGGGTGCTTGCCTCTGCAAGCTCCATGCGGTTCTGCCCTGTGAATACGCGCGTCAAATCGCCCGAAAATGTGTTTTGCAGGCTGATGCAGAACTGATACAATTCCACCGGCAAAACACCGATTAAGGAACAGGCAAAAAAGCCCTTTAAAACATTGAGCGCCGTGCTTTTGATGTTTGCTCTGCCGCTTTGGTATTCAATCGCCACGTCGAATACCGCAACAATAGTACCGGCTACAAACAAAGCCCAGCCGAACAGCGTAAACAGCTTAATGGTGGCCTGCACCCAATCCAAGTCAAAAATATCCGCGCCCATATTCCCCATCAGTGTAAAGAAGTCCGCAATCGCGTCGTAAATTGAGTTGTAGAACCACCGCAGCATCGTGTCCCAAATGACATTGGAAATTTGTTCGCCGAGCGTCGTAAAAACATCGCCAATGGCGTCGCCGATGCCGCCGATAAGATCGCCTAACCAGTCAAACATTGATGTTCACCTCCCGATTTCTGTATAGGAAGACCGGTTAGAGAATGGTCCAGATATACAGCGGGGCGGTTAAGCAGAAAAGAAGGCAGGCAAACAAGATTGCCGGCGCTGTAAATTCGAACTGCCCTTGCTTTCGGTATTCAAAATACGCCGTACCGAGCTTTACAAAGAAAAGAATTGCGAGAATCATGTCGCAAACCGGGAAAACGACGTTGTTGACTACGGTTTTGATCTGCGCCTGCGCCGCAATCCAGGTTTGCTCAATCGCGCCTGCCACATCGCCCGCGGCAAAGGCGGGAACAACAAACAAAGAGACGAGTACCGTCATCACGACGGCGTCAAGAAGAAAGTATTTTGATTTCTTTTTCACACGCATTTACCTCCTGTACATTTGCATTTCTTTTTCAGATACATACCGCACGCGGATATTGAGGCTTTTGCACAAACGGATTTCTTCCTCCATCCCCGCCGTGATTGCGTCCCCGAACACCCATAGCTCGTCGCACTGCCACAGAAGACTGAGCCCCGCTTTTTGTCCGAGTTCCCGTTCTTCCATGTTGGCATCGTCTAAGCACAGGGCATAGAAATGCGGAACGACCGGGGCCGTTCCGCAATCCAACGCGTACCGCATATATCGTTTTGCTTTTTCAAGGTTGGCGGCAATGTCGCCGCCTAAGGGAGAACAGATATATACCGTTTTCATCATTCTTCGTCTTCATCCCTTTTCTTTTTAAAGCAGATAATGGCGGAAGAAATGAGCCCGCCGACGCCGACTGCGCCAAGTCCAATCCAAAAACCAGGGTTGCGGCCGTCACCGGTTTTCGGAATTTCGGCGACAGGTATCTTCCGGTCCACAATCTGCACGGAAACACAGGCGCCGTCTTCATCCACGGTTACAGAATACCTTTCTTCATTCAGAGCGTAGCCGTCCGGTGCTTCGATTTCTCGCACAATCCACGAACCGTAAGGCACGTCGGGGAAACAGAAGCTGCCGTCTTTTTCGGAAACGGCGGTCATCAGCGCGTGTGCTTTGGTAAACTCGGTTTCGTCTGTGGGAAATAGGCCTAACAGCGCGCTAGACACCGCCGCACCGTTTTCATCGCTCTTTTTGCCGCAGATTTTCCCGCGGATCAGTTTGTTCTGAATCGCCTCGCCGCCGTTTGCCGAAAGGTGCACCAGTCCGACGTCCTGTCCCACGTACTCGAATGTCGCGTGATAAATTTTGTCCGACACGAGGTAGTGTTCGTCTGTGCTGTATTCCTTGACATATAGCTTTGCACCGACGGGTAAATCGGTTTGGAAGACAGCCTGGCCGTCTTTGTTGCAGGACGCAATTTCAATCAAACCGCCTTTCGGAATCACCTTGCCGTCTGCGGCGGTTAAATCCTCCGCGGCGTACAGGCCGAAAGACACGGCAAGGATTTCGTCGTTCATGCCGATGCCGAATTTCGCATCCTGTTCCAAGTTCTTTACTACATCTACCTGTACTTTCTGCCGTTCGTTGTAAAAGGAAGTGTAGGCACAGGTAAGTTCAACTTCCTGTCCCGCGTAAATTAGCTCGACAACCTGCGGTGCTTCGTTTCGCACCATGCCGTAAGGTGCCTGCACCTCCCGGACTTCATATTTCCCGAGGCATAAAGGTTCTCCTGTGACATCACCGTTTTCATCGGTTTCCAACGTCCCGGCAAGCTCACCCTTTTTTGCGCGAATCGTACCGTCAGGTGTTACGATATCCTCTGCGGCGTACACTTCATAAACCGCGCCTTTCAACCCGATGGCCGCATACACGGGCTGATAACAACCGTCCGATTCCGTTACAGAGGCGAACACCTCGCCGGATTTGGAAACGGTGATTGTGCCTTTCTGCGCAATATTGTGTTTCTCCACCGTCACCGTGGGTTGCGTGCCGTCCACGGTAAACGGTACAGGCGTTTTATCGAGCACATAGCCGTATGCGGTCTGCTGTTCTATGATTTCATAATGCCCGAACGGCAACGCCTGCGGCAGCATGAGCTTACCTGTGGAATCCGTATAGTAAGTGTCCAAATCCATAGGCGTCGGGTAGTTGATGTGCTGTACGATATATTCGCCGGTATCGGTATTTCGTACTTTAAAGCCAATTCCCGCCGCGGGGATAACCTTGTCGGTTTCCATATCCTTTTTCACAATCTCGACGAGGGCCTGAAAGGTAGAGTTGTTGATGAGATAACGGTAAACCTTGCCGTCTTCGCTTACAAACACATCAAAGGCGGGCAGAAGCTCGTTGCCGTCCCAGCCTTTTGTCTGCCGCACGGTATATGTGCCGTAGGGCAGAGCTTTGGTTTCGGCATAGCCGTTTTCGTCGCAGATAAGGAAATCACGTTCGCTTTCTTTGGCGGCATCATAGCTTCCCGCCGACTTTAAGAACACTTCAAATTCCGTGCCTTTTTCCGGCGTTTCGATTTGCGTACGGCCATCATCGCAATGCTTTAAAACGGAAATCTTGCCTTTTCTGACCGTTTCCGTTACGTCCAAAGCGGTGCGGTTGTATTCGACAGTATATAGCTTGGGGTCTGCGCCGACGGCATACGAGGTATCGTTCACCAAATACCCGTCGCTCGCATGGATTTCGCGGACGGTCCAGTCCGTGCCGCACACATAATCCTTGGTGGTGAACTGACCGTTTCGGTCGGTCGTATAGGTATCCACCAGTTGGCCGCCTTTGTATATCCCGTACACCGCGCCTGCGAGACTGCCGTCGCCCTGCGGCGTGCCGATTTCGGCGTCCAATTTCGTGACGGTCACGTGGAACTTTTTAAGCGCGTTGTAGAAAGACTTATCCGTTACCTTGTTCCACTCGACCGCCGCGGTCTGCTGTTCGGGCACGACGTATTTCACATCGGTATCGACTTCGGACAGCACATAGCCTGTTCCGATTAAGACATCCTGAAAGGTGGCAACGCCCGAGCTATCCGTGACGGCATATTCGTCTACTTTGAGTCCAGACAGAGACATGCCGGACAGGTGGAATTTCACGCCTTCACAAATCCCGTCCTCCGAGGTTTTGGTCACCTTCAGTTCGCCGCGTTTCAATACGTTATTAAAGGTGACAGTTGCCGTCTGCCCGCTGACTACAGTCACGCGCCGGGTTTCCTGCGGGATATATCGGTCAGCGGTCTGTTCTGTTACGATATATATGCCGGGCGTGAGGTTATTGATTTGGATTTCACCGTTTTTGCCTGTCTGCACGGTTTTGTCCATCCCATTGCCCTGTACACGGAAGCTGACGCCGTCCACTTTGCTGTCCTCGCTCGTTTTGACAATCTTCGCGCTGCCGTAGCTGACTTTCACGTTTAAAAAGCCCTGCACCGGGTCGTTCACGCTTTCGGTATAGGTGATAACGTCTTGAATCCCGCCGTTCGGGCCGATTTTCTCATCCGTCCAGGTGACAAGCCCGCGTCTCTGCGAATTCTTCTTAGAGGCGGTAATCACGGCGGGTTTGCTTGGCGCGGTTTTCGCAGTAATTGTCAAGGTGTTGCCACTTGTGGAAAAGTGTAAGTCGGAATTGTCGGAAGAAAAGGTATAGCTTGAGAGGACATTGTTCTGGTCTATAAGCGTCGCGGTGTATTCCGAGCCGTTCCACTCAAGCTCCGTATTCTGCGCTTTGTTTGGGGATTTTGCAAAAAAGCTAGGCAGCTTCGAGTGGTTCTGCACATTTCTTTCGATACTGCCATAGTACCCCAGGATTTGCGAACGCATGGGATGATTGCTGTTGACAAGGCTTAAAATGGGGCTTTTCCCGCCGGTGGAAACCTTGTTAAAGTATGCGTCGCGCTCGCCGACAACCGTTTCCCAAATGAGGAGCTGGGTCGCGCAGGCTTGTGCAATCTTATCCCCGCCGCCGTTTTGCGTCTGCCAGCTCGTAGACAGGTTTCCGGTATATCCGTACTGGAATATGCGGCCGATGAGGATTTTGATATCATCGGGTGCAATGGTATGGTTATATTCGGAAGGGTAATTGTCCCAAAAATTTTCATCCCACTTGGTTAAGGTGTCGCCGCTTTTCTGCCCGACGCCCGGCTCAATGCAATAGCAGATTTGCCCCTCATACGAGCCGACAGAGCGCAGGGTAGTATGCGTCGAGCTGTCAGTTGCCCAGCCGTTCATGAAGGTAAAGGCGCCGTGGCCCCAATCGGCGTTGAAGTTGCCATCGCCGCTGCGGGGAAAAAACACCATATATACCTTTTGTTTTTCGCCTGCGGCAAAGGCGGTTGTGCCAAAGCCCATCAAGGCGGAGAGGCTCATCACCAAGGCTAGGAACAGAGACACGCCTCTTTTAAAAATGTTATTTTTCATAGATTTCTCCTTTCGAGCAAACAAAAAGGACGCATCATGTAACTGATGCGTCCTTTTGCTGTGGATTCAATTGTGCTTTTAAGCATAGCCGATGAACAACTCGTAGTTCCCATCAGCCCGCGGTTCCGCCCACACCCATACCGCTGTAATATCCTCATCACGGCTGTACCGATTCAAGCGGCTTTGGATGTCTCGCTCCAGATATTTGCTGCTTGGGCCTGCGACAATAGGCGCGTCCCAACACCACACAGCGCCTTGATCTAGTGTCAACCCGACTTTCTGCGCGTAGCTTTTGGCATAGGCTACCCATGTGTCGATTTTGAACGCAGGCTTCATGGGTTCAGTCGGTTTCGGAGGATCGGTCTGCGGAGGATCTGTAGGCTTGGTTGGTGGTGGAC
>ERZ1090865.1137-NODE-1138-length-13693-cov-6.976536_pt1 | contig 13693 bp, 11 predicted proteins | sample MGYA00478478_ERZ1090865 | MGnify/ENA primary metagenome ERZ1090865 (study PRJEB33644, sample SAMEA5815715) | chicken gut metagenome | biome: Chicken; feature: Gastrointestinal Tract; material: Caecum | place: Ireland | collected 2019-01-01 | study: A study of... | reverse complement strand
CTATAATTTATAGTATTTTATTTTCTATTGCCTGTCAAGAAACATTTCTTTACTTCATCTTGACATCTACTATAAATTATAGTATTATTCTTAACGCACATCACTATAATTTATAGTAATATATTTTATAATAATGAAAGGAGTAATGAATTGCAATGAACGAACAAAACACCAAATTAAAACTGCTGGGAAGCGCACCTATACCCAAAGCACTTGTTTCTCTCGGCATACCGATCATGATAGGTATGTTGATCAACGCACTATATAATCTGGCAGACGCATATTTCGTCGGCGGTTTGGGAGAACGCCCTATGGGTGCGATTTCAATTGTATTCCCTCTGGGGCAGGTAGTAGTGGGGCTGGGATTGATGTTCGGAAATGGAGCAGCTTCCTATCTTTCACGATTATTAGGCTCTGGAGATAAAAATACCGCCGACACCGTAGCCAGTACGGCTCTTTACAGCAGTATCCTGATAGGAGCGATTTTAATTATTTTTGCAGCTGTTTTTCTCAGACCGATTTTAATATTCCTTGGCGCCACAGAAACGATCATGCCCTATGCATTGATCTATGGCCGGATTTATATCCTTTCCTGTATTTTCAATGTGTTCAATGTAACAATGAACAACACTGTGGCAAGTGAAGGGGCAGCGAAAACAACTATGTGTGCGTTACTATCCGGTGCCGTTATCAATATAGGCCTGGACCCTCTTTTCATCTATACATTTCATATGGGGGTTGCCGGAGCGGCAATTGCTACTGCAATTTCACAATTTATTTCTACTCTTGTTTACTTATCCTATGTTCTGAGGAAAAAAAGTGCTTTCACATTCAGCATAAAAGCTTTCGCTCCTACAAAAGAGATATTTACGGAAATTTTGAAAATAGGGATTCCCACTTTAACTTTTCAGCTGCTTACCAGTCTCTCTATCGCATTGATCAACCGTGCCTCAAATGGATATGGCGACGCTGTGATAGCCGGAATGGGGGCCGTTACAAGAATAACCTCAATGGGAACATTGGTGGTTTTTGGCTTTTTGAAAGGTTTTCAGCCTATTGCCGGTTTTAGTTACGGAGCCAAAAATTTCAGAAGATTACGCCAATCAATTAAGACTTCCATTCTGTGCTCCACTGTTTTTTGCATATTCGCAGGGCTGTTGATGATCTTATTCTCTCCACAGATCATCTCCCAATTTGCAAATGGAAATGAAGAAATGCTCTTAATCGGACAAAAATCCCTTAGAGCCAATGGGTTTTCATTTTTTCTCTTTGGTTTCTATACGGTCTATTCCTCTTTATTTCTGGCTCTGGGAAAAGGAACGGCAGGCTTTATTCTCGGTGCCTGCCGGCAGGGGATCTGTTTTGTCCCGGTTATCCTGTTCCTTCCCAAGGTCTTAGGAATAAATGGGGTCCTGTATGCTCAGCCCATTGCAGATGTCCTTTCCTTTATTATAACTGTGTTTATGGCTCTGGATCTCCATAAAAAATTATTCAAAGAAGAACAAGTTCTGGGAAATTAAAAGTTAAAAATATTGACCTGCGCCTGACAGATACGCCTGGCACAGGTCATATGTTTCTTGGAAAGCCCTATCCATCTTTTCTCACTCATTTACATTTCTTTTAAATCCCATATAAGTAGCCAGAAAATATAGCAGATATACGCTTAAAGCCACCAGCAGGGAGGCTCCGAAGTAAAAGAACCCGTTTCCCTCTGCCCCGGTATACCGTACAAACTGATCGCCTGCATATACAACGATCACTGCGCTGATTACTGCCGCCACCGCCGCAGGCACCAGATAATACAGTGCCAGCTGGCTGAAAATCACCTGGTCTGTTTCCTTCTTTTTCATCCCCAGTTTTCTCAGCACATCATACCGGAACTTATATTTGCTGGAATCAGATAGCTGCTGTACAGCCAGAATGGTTACAGCCACGCAGACAAAAATAAGGGCAATGTATTCCAGGGGAAAGGTCACTGAAGTTATCACAAATTTCATCTCTGCAGCGTCAACATCCATTACAAAAATATCCGAGATCATCACTACGATCTCATCTGTTCCGCTGGCCTCCATCAGACTTTCCTGCCATGCATCCTCGTCCGCCTCCCCGGCTTGTGTTTTTGCTTCATATTCATCATAGGTCAGGATTCCATGCTTGTGCCGGTGAACCTCATCCAGAGCATCCCGGAGCTCTTCCGTTCCTTCTCCTTTGATCTCTGCCACATATACAGAGTAGTAGGCATCCATATCCCCGCAAAGTTCATCGGGCACAATGATCAGATAGTCCGCTCCGTTAATTCCGTTCTGGGAAAAAGCTTCTGTATAGATCTGTGAAAGGGTTAAGGTCCGGTCCCCTGCAGTTACTTTCTGATGACTCAGCTCTTCCCCCAGGTCTCTTGCGATCCTGGACTTTGTCTGAAGAGCATATTCATTTTCCTTAAGTGTGATCTTCTTTTTTCCCAGCATAGCCCTCAGAGCATTATAATCACTGAGTTTCATATAAGTATCATAGGTATAATACTCTCTTCCCGGAATAAAATTTCCGTTTTTATCCACATGATCTTCCATCACGGTAGGAACATGGGTGCCGAAATACCGGTTCATTTCCTGGCTTCCGTTTTCATAGATCTCATAGATCCTCTGGCTCTCAATTTCATTATAAGACTGTATCAAATCTATTTCCTCAGAGAAATTATCTCCGGGAAGAGGGCTGTGGACCATAATGTCGAAGGGGACGCTGTAGTCCACTGCCTGGGCCTGGTATCTGGAAAACATCATGGAAAAAGAACAGCCCAGGATAGCGCAAACCAGCAGGACTGAAATGGTGCCCATAGTAAAACTCATGGTCCGGATCTTTGACGCAAACTGACGGTATAAAAACAGACGGCTTTTCCGGTAGATCGCTTTTCCTCTTTTTTCGATCCGGCGGACGATAAAGGCGGATATCCCGGCGAATAATCCGTAAACCGCCAGAATAAATCCCGCCATTAAAAGGATCGCCACCGGAAAAGGACATCCCCTCACCATCATAAAATAAACAAATAAAATATACGCTATGGACAAAAAGAACAGCGCCTGACGGATTTTCTCATGTCCCTGTTTTATTTCTTCATTCTGCTTATCCAGCCGGAGAAGCTGGGCAATGGACAGTTTCCGGAAGGTCTTATTATTACGCAGCAACGCAAAGAAATAACAGCCGTAATAACAGCATACGGTCATGATCAGACAGCCGCCGCTGATCTGCACATGGAGCCGGTATTCTTCATTAAATACCGAATAGAAAACTGTCATAATGATCTGCTGGAGCAGTGTTCCCGCCGCCATACCGAAGACAAGCGCAGCAGTGCCGATGAGCAGATTTTCCTTCATATACATGCCGGAAAGCTGTTTTCTCTTCAGGCCGATTAAAAGATAGGTGGCAAATTCCCGGCTCCGTTTTTCCAGCATGAATTTTGCCATGTAACGGATCAGCCAGGCAACGATCAATATGATAAAAAAGGTTACAAATCCCAGCATGACAGCCAGTGCCATTGCCTGGGAGCACATGTTCTGGATATCTTTTGAAAAAATCAGAGAGTTAAAAGCAAACATCATGGCGGCTACCACAGTCATGGTCAGCAGATATACCAGGTAGTCTCCCATGGAACGCTTTGCGTTACGGAAAGCCAGTTTATTCACCATATGCACTGTCACCTCCCGTCAGGGCAAGAACGTCCAGGATCTCATTTAAAAATTCTCTCCTGTGCTTTTCTCCCCGGATGAGCTCATTGAAAATTTCTCCGTCTTTCAAAAACAGGATCCTTTTGCAGTAACTGGCGGAAAAAGCATCATGGGTTACCATCAGTATGGTGGCGTTTAATTCCTCATTCATCTTTTTCAGCGTCCCCAGGAGCATCTGGGCAGATCTGGAGTCCAGGGCCCCTGTGGGCTCATCTGCAAGGATCAGTCCCGGATCATTTACCAAGGCTCTGGCGCAGGCGCAGCGCTGCTTCTGCCCTCCCGAAACCTGGCTTGGAAATTTGCTCCGTATTTCTTCGATCCCCAGTGTTTTTAAGATCCCGTCTACCTTTTTGTCAATTTCTTTTTTCCCTTTATCCTGAAGACTCATGGCCAGAATAATGTTTTCCTCAATGGTCAGGGTATCCAGCAGATTAAAATCCTGGAACACAAAGCCCAGATTTTCCTTTCTGAAATCTGACAGGCTGTCTTCGTCCAGTTCTGTAATGTCCACATCACTGTAATAGATGTGCCCCGCGGTTACCCGGTCTATAGCTGCCATCATATTCAGCAGAGTGGATTTTCCGGAGCCCGAGGCTCCCATGATCCCTACAAATTCTCCATGTTCCACAGTAAAACTTACCCGGTTCACAGCTTTGGTAATATTGTTTTTTGTTCCGTAATATTTTTCCACATCACAGACCCGGATTTTCTCTCCCGGAAGAAACACTGGAGATTTTTCCTTATCCGGCTGGTTATTTCTTTTCTTTTTCGATTGCTTTCTCATGTCTTATCATCCTTTCCTGCGATTTCTTGCAGCTTTACTTTAGCAGGAAATTTTCTCTTCTTGTATGAGTTTTCCTTACGGCAATCTTTCATTTTTGCAACTTTCCATTTCTACAGGATTTTCTCATGATCCGAATCCGGAAAAGTCAGGATCATACGGGTATACTCTCCCTCCTTCGACTGGCAGACTATGCCAATATCCAGTTTTTTGCAGAGCCGCTTACAGATATACAGCCCCATGCCGGTGGCATGGCTGTTTTTCTCTCTTCCGTTTTTTCCTGTAAATCCCTTCTGGAAGATACGGCCCAGATCCTCTGCGGGAATTCCCCGGCCATTGTCTTCGATCACCAGAGATTTCTGCCTTTCTCCGGTTTTCATAGAAATCCTGATCTTTGCTCCTGCGGGTCTCCGGTATTTTCTGCTGTTGGAAAAGATCTGCCCTAAAATAAAGATCACCCACTTCTCGTCTGTGGATACAGTAACTTCATCCATATCCACTTCAATAGACATGCCACACTGGATAAAATGCCGTTTCTGCCCCCGGACAGCCTGGAGTACAGTCTCCCGCAGAGGGACCGGATGGATCAGATAATCCCGGTAAACCTGTTCCATCCGGACATAGTAGAGTATTTTCTCCACCTGATCCTGGATCTCGTCAAGTTCCAGCAGCAACTGTTTTCCGGCTTCGTCCCTGCGGTTCTCACAGATCAGCTTCGCCGCTGTCATGGGAGTCTTGATCTCATGGATCCAGCTTTCTATATATTCTTTATACTCCCCCTGGCTTTTTTCCAGTTCATGTATTTCTCGATCACCGATTTATTGGATCTTTGCAATATGTTCCAGTACAGCTTATCCTCCAGACGGTGCCCCGGCTTCATCACTTCTCCGATCAGATACCGCTCTTCCAGCTCCTCCAGGACCTGAAAGATCTCCCGGAAATATCTGCGCCGCGAAACATACCCCACAGCCAGGCAGATACCCAGCACCAGAACCCATAGGATCAAGATCAGCCAGACGGCGGAGGGTGTGGTGTCCAGTGATATCAGAAAAAGGCCGGCAGCCAGCATGGCGGCTGCATTCACCAGCAAAATCGGCCATTTATCTTTACAATACTCTCCAAAATTCATGCTCTTTCCTTCCTAAATACGGTAGCCCAGTCCTCTTTTTGTCTCGATAAAATCAGGGGCGCCGATCTCCTTTAGTTTGTTCCGGATCCTGGTTATATGAACGCTCAGTGTGTTATCGTCAATAAATACATCATGGTCCCAGAGATAGTCCAGGATATCCTCCCGGGCCACTACCTCTCCAGGATGTTCAAAAAGACAGTGGAGGATCTTCACTTCATTTTTTGTCAGTTCCTGCTTCCTGCCTTCTTTCCAGATCTGTGCAGCCGCCAGATCTAAGGATACCCCTTTATACTCCGGTCTTGGATTTTCTGTTTTCACCGTTCTCATAGTACGTCTCAACACTGCCGCGATCCTGGCCATCAGCACCGGAAGCTGATAGGGTTTTGCCACATAATCGTCCCCTCCCCGGAGCATGCAGTTCAATTCATCCATGGAAGTATTATTTCCTGTAACAAAAATAATCGGTATCTGGGAGGTCTTCCGTATCTGTTCACAGATATGCAGACCATCGATCCCGGGAAGATTTACATCCAGCAGGATCAGATCCGGGGCTTCCTTCAGGGCCTTTTTTGCCACATCGGAAAACTGACGGATACAGACAGTATCATAACCGGCCCGGGACAGATATTCTCCCAGTTCCCGGCTGATCTCTTCATCATCCTCAATAATCAGGATTTTTGCCTTTTTTTCCATTCTCCTTTCATCTCCTGTTTTTATCATTTTATTTCTCTCACATTTGTTTTTCATCATACAGTCTTCTAACTTTTTTATAATAATAACTTTTAAAAGGTTAAATATCAACTTTTATGTTATATCAGGACATTTATCTCCTCTTCCAACAGGTATTATTAAAATGATTTCGTTCAAAAAAATGGGGGCTGCCAATGGCAACCCCATCTTATATTCATCCTAAACTCCTGTTTTAGAAATTCCCCTCAATGGGAATCACTTTGAGACAAGTCTTCTGCGCTAGAGTTTGTAATGCCGCTCTCTATCCCAGTCTCCACCCGGCGCTTTGCTGCTGAAGCTCTACCATACGGCAGAACAGACCGCCCCGGGCCATCAGTTCCGCCGGAGAGCCTTCCTCTGCCACCCGGCCCTCAGCCAGGACCACGATCTTATCTGCGGCCTCCACTGTACGCATCCGGTGGGCAATGACCAGTACGGTCTTGCCTGCCAGCAGACGGGACAGGGCCTCCTGCACCTTGGTCTCGTTTTCTACATCCAGGCTTGCAGTAGCCTCGTCAAGAAGTATGATAGGAGCGTCCTTCAGCAGAGCCCTGGCAATAGAGATCCGCTGCCGCTCCCCGCCGGAAAGCCGGGCTCCGTTTTCCCCGATGGGCGTATCGTAACCCTCAGGCAGTCTCCTGATAAATTCTTCGCAGTTTGCGGCTTTTGCCGCTGCCCGTACCTCTTCATCTGTAGCCCCATGTCTGCCAAGGCGGATATTTTCCATCACTGTGTCATCAAAGAGTACAACGTCCTGAAAGACCATGGAGTAATCTCTCAGAAGCACCTCCGGATCTACTGTGGAAATATCCACTCCTCCTACTTTGACAGCACCTTTATCAATATCCCAAAGCCTTGCGGCCAGCCGGGCACAGGTACTTTTTCCTGAACCGGAAGGGCCTACCAGGGCCGTAACCTCTCCTTCTTTTGCCGTAAAGCTCACATCATGAAGGACTTCCTTTTCATCATAGGCAAAGCCCACATGTTCAAATACAATGTCATGGCCTTTGGGTTCAAATGTTCCGGAGCCTTCTGCCACAGGCGTTTCATAAATTTCCATCATGCGGTCAGCGGACACCTGGGAGATAAACATCTCCGCAATAAGGGCCAGGCTCTGGTCAAAGGGAGCATAGATCCTTGTAATGACAAGCAGGAAAAGAAAAAGCAGCATAAAATCAATGGAACCGGACAGGATCAGATTGGCTCCCACAAGGATGGTGGTGGCTACCCCCATGCGCATGATCACACTGGCAGCATTGACAAAAAGGCCGGTTCCCAGTTCCCCGCGGATCATCACCCGCTCATGTTCATCAATCTTCTGGTTCAGGCCTTCCAGATACCGCTCTTCCTGATTTGCGGCACGGATCTCCCGGATATTTTCCAATGCCTCCTGAATGCCGTCTGATACACGGACAGCAGCCTTTTTTGTCCGCTGAGCGCTGCGGGCAGCGGTTTTCCGGCTTCCAAACAGCAGGCCAAAAGCTACCGGCACGCCCCACAGGCAGGCGATGGCCAGCCGCCAGTCGTACAGGAGAAGGCAGATTGCAATGACTCCAGTAGAGATATAGGCGCCATACAGGTATCCCAGCACATGGGACCACACATGTTCCATCCGGTTTACATCTCCCATGATCGTCTCCGTTAGATCCGCCAGATCACGTTTTCCGAAATATCCCAGAGGAAGCTTCCGAAGCCGTTCCGCCAGGCTAAGACGTGTGGTCTTCACTTCATTATACACCAGTCCATAGGTTGCTTTATACTGCTGCAGATGGGTCACAAAGGAAAGAAGGACAAAAAGCAGCGCCAGTCCCACAGCTGGAACTATCCCGGGCAGAGGCGCTCCCTTGGTCAGGGTTTCCATAAAGCCGGACATCAGCAGGTACAGGATACCCACGCCTCCCATAACCACCAGATTAACGATCACTGTCCAGAATGCGCCTTTTTTCGTATTTTCCACACCCTGGTCAGTGAGAGCATATTTTCGCTGAAATTTTTTACTGAACATTTACTTCCCCTCTCTTTCACTGGTAATCTTCCACCGGACTGCCTGATTATAGTCCGCCCACATCCTGGCGTAGAGTCCTCCTGCTGCGGCAAGCTCATCATGAGGGCCCTGTTCCACTACCTGCCCTTTCTCCAGGACAATGATCTTATCTGCCCCGACGACTGTAGAAAGACGGTGGGCGATCATGATAACGGTCCGCCCTTTTGTCAGTGTGGCAAAGGCTTTCTGGATCAGCACTTCATTCTCAGGATCGGCAAATGCCGTGGCCTCATCCAGCACCACGATAGGCGCGTCCTTTAAAATAGCCCGTGCCAGAGCGATACGCTGCTGCTCCCCGCCGGAGAGGTAGGTTCCCTCTGTACCGATCTGAGTGTCCAGACCCTCGGGAAGTTTTTCCAGGATATCTTTGCACTGAGCTGCCATGAGAGCTTCCATTACCTGTTCCCTGGTAGCTTCCGGCCTGGCAGCCCGGACATTTTCCAGAATAGAGGTCTTAAACAGGCGGTTATTCTGGAATACAAAAGCCACCTGGTCCATAAGTACATGGGGATGGATCCGGGTTACATCTACGCCTCCTACCTTCACTACACCGGAAGCTGCGTCCCAGAACCTTGGTATCAGGCTGGCCGCCGTAGTCTTGCCTCCTCCTGAGGGTCCTACCAGTGCCACCGTCTGTCCCGGCTCTGCCGTAAAGGAAACATGAGACAGGGCCGGGCTCTCTCCGCCCTCATAGGTAAAGCTCACATCTTTGAATTCTACCCGGTTATCCCTGGGCGTCTGGGGATTCACAGGCACTTCCTGGACAGGAGCCTCCATTACCTGATCGATACGTCCCAGAGCAGTGGTGGCCAGCATCATACCGGAAGCCGCAAACATGATCTTCGCCAGCGCAGTGGATATAATAGCGGAAAACACTGCATAAAAAGCAAAATTTGCGACAAACGCGGAAAAATTTCCGCTGTCCAGGGCTTCCGGGGCCAGAAACAGAGCCGCCGGGACTAAAAATACAAAGGCGCCCTCGGTAAAAGTAAGGTTAATGGCCTGGGGAACCCGGCACACATCTGACTGGTAATGCTCAGCCTTTGTACTGTAATCCTCAATAGCCTGCTGAAAAGCTCTGAAAGAATAGACTGTCTGCTGAAAGATCTTGACTACAGGGATCCCCCGGACGTATTCCGTACCCGCCTTGGTCATCCGGTCCTGAGCCGCCTGATATTCTGCCATAAGACCGGCGTTTTTGCCTCCCATCATGGAGAACATGGCGATCACAGAGATCACTGCCGCCAGCAGGCAGGCTGCCCCCATTCTCCAGTCAAAAACAAACATCAGCACCAGCATAGACAAAAACAGCACCACAGTACCTACGATATCCGCCAGGTTATGGGCCAGGAGAGTCTCTGTATCTGCTGCCGCTGCATCCAGTCTGCTCCGGATCAGACCGGAAGCATTGGAGTCAAAAAATCCCAGGGGAGCTTTCATCACATGGGCCACCCCCTGCTTCCGGATGTTTTCCGCAGTGCGGAAAGCCGCCAGATGGGTGCACATCAGTCCTGCAAAATACAGAACAATACCTCCCACTGCAAAAGCAAACGCCATCCATCCGTACCGGGTAACACTTTGGGCCCGGGTCCATTCCGGTGCCACAGCGATCAGATCCCGGGCTGCCAGCCAAATACAGATATAGGGCGCCATACTCAGGAGCATAGATACTGCCGATAAGGTCAGTCCCAGAAAGGTCAGACACTTATAGCTGCCTGCATAATCCAGCAAAACCCCTAGCTCACTCTTTTTCTTTCTTTTCATGATGTACCTCCTATATAAAGTTAGTTTTTGCTAACTAGTGAACAAAAAATATATTTCTCAGGAACTGCGGCACTGATCAAAAGAGAGGATATTTATAGATTTTATTCCTGGCATATGATTAATACCACAGTTCCGGCCCCCTGTCTGAGATACTCTTATGGCAGTTAAGGCTCTATCAGTTTCATCCAGCCGGCCGTATAGAAGGACCGGAGTTTCTCCACGTCCCGCATGGCCTGTTCCCGGGGAATATCGTGGATCACGATCTCGAAAATACCGTTAAACATGCCGCTGGCGATAATATGGCACAGAGACCGGTCCAGCTCGGGGATATTGTGTCCCAGCCGCCGGAGTACTTCCATATATTGCAAAGTGGATTCCACTTCCACCTCCACCATATCGTGGACAAAATGCTCATAGCTGGTGCCTTCTGCCCCGCACAGCAGCAGTTTTACAGGCTCCCGGTGCTGACAGATGTAGTCCACCATCCAATGGACACAGGATCCGGATTCCACCCCCATATGTTCCGGCTGCTCTTCTTCCGGGAGCTGGGCAAAGGAAATCTGGGCTTCCATAAACTTTCCCATCAGGGCCGCGGCATGAGGTTCTACGATAGAGGCAAACAGCGCCGCCTTGCTGGAGAAATAACCGTAAAAAGCCCCTGTGGTTACTCCTGCGTGTTTCACGATCTGCCGCAGGGACGCTCCCTGGAATCCTTTTTCGGAAAATTCCTCTAAAGCAGCCTGCTGGATTTTTTCCAATGTATCTGATAAATTTTCCTGCATAACAGCCTCCATGTAACAGTGCTATATAACAATGTTATAGTACACCTGTCAGATACTCCTGTCAAGGAAAATAATCGGAATCTGTTTTTATCTTTGGAAACCGGATTTCAATTTGACAATCCCTGTGCTGACTGCTAATATTTTTCTGATAAAATCACTTAAAAATACTTCCGAGCCGGAGCCATTCTATTACCGGCTGATGGATACCGGGGAAAATGATGAGGATAAAGAAGTTCAGGAAAGGAGAGATTGAAATGACGGAAAAAGAAATTAATGATATCGTTGTGAGACAGAGAAAATATTTTCAGACCGGAGCCACTCTTCCTGTGGACATGCGGATAGCCGGCCTGCGCCGCCTTTATACTGCTGTTTCTCAGAATGAAAAAGAAATCCTGGATGCCCTTAAAAAAGATCTGGGCAAAAGCGGATTTGAAAGTTATATGTGCGAAACCGGCCTGGTCCTGGAAGAGATCAGCTATATGCTGAAGCATATCCGAAGCTTTTCCAGAGAAAAAAGAAGGCGGACGCCACTGGCCCAGTTTCATTCCCGGAGCTACCAGAAACCATCTCCCTACGGCGTTGCACTGATCATGAGTCCCTGGAATTATCCCTTTATGCTCACCCTTTCTCCTCTGGCGGATGCCCTGGCTGCGGGAAACACTGCTGTAGTGAAGCCCAGCGCCTATTCCCCACACACCAGCCGTGTGATCCTGGATATCCTTTCCCAGTGCTTTGATCCCCGGTATGTGGCTGTGGTCACTGGCGGAAGAGCTGAAAACACCTGTCTTCTCCAGGAACATTTCGACTATATCTTTTTCACCGGCAGCCAGTCTGTGGGAAAAGAGGTTATGCGGAAAGCTGCGGAACACCTGACGCCTATTACCCTGGAACTTGGAGGAAAAAGTCCCTGTATCGTGGATAAGACCGCTGATCTGAAGCTTGCCGCCAGACGGATTGTTTTCGGGAAATATCTGAACTGCGGCCAGACCTGTGTGGCCCCTGATTACGTTTACTGCCACCGTTCCATAAAAGACCGGCTGATCAAAGAAGTGCAGGAACAGATCCGGAAACAGTATGGCAGCCGGCCTCTGGACAATCCGGATTACGGAAAGATCATCAATGAAAAACACTTTGACCGGATCCTTGGGCTGATCGATAAAAAGAAAGTGGTCCAGGGAGGTAACTCTGACCGGAAGACACTGCGTATTGAGCCTACGGTCCTTGACAACGTAAGTTTTTCCGACCCGGTGATGCAGGAAGAGATCTTCGGTCCCCTCATGCCCGTGCTGGTATTCGACAGTCTGGAAGAAGTGATCTCCAGAGTCAACTCCATGCCCCATCCTCTGGCCTTTTATTTCTTTACTTCTGACAAAGCAGCAGCAAAAGAAATCACCGCCCGCTGCGGATTCGGCGGCGGATGTATCAATGACACCATCATCCACCTGGCTACCACAGAAATGGGCTTCGGAGGATTTGGCGAAAGCGGCATGGGAGCTTATCACGGAAAGACCGGCTTTGACACCTTCACCCATTATAAGAGCATTGTAGATAAAAAAACCTGGCTGGACCTGCCCATGCGCTATCAGCCCTACCGGCAGATCCACGAAAAAATGGTGCGGTTTTTCTTAAAATAAAAGACAGCCCCGGAAAACATATGTCGGGATATGGCACTGCCATATCCCGAACTTCTGTTTTCCGGGGCTGCCTTTTTTATTACATGATCTGTTTTATTTTACTTCTACCAGTTCAATGCGGAAGTTCAGTTCCTTGCCGGCCATTTCGTGGTTGGCGTCAAAGGTGATGGTAGTCTCGTCCTTTTCTGTTACGGTAACAGGGAAAGGCTGTCCATACTGATTGGAGAGATATACCCTCTGTCCTGCCTGAAGGTCTTCAGAACCGGGAAGCTGTGCGATCTCAAGAGTAAAGACGGCATTAGGATCCGGCATACCGTAGGCTTCTTCCGGCATCAGATGAACGTCTACCACCTGGCCCACTTCCATATCTGCCACTGCCGCGTCAAAACCACGGATCATCTGTCCTGCGCCGCAGATAAATTCCAGAGGTTCTCCCCGGTCATAAGAAGAATCAAACTGGGTTCCGTCATTAAAAGTACCTCTGTAATGAGTGCGGCAGGTCTTTCCTACGTTGCGCCCTGTAAGAGCAGGGCCGGCGCCGCAGGAGCCCCCGCAGTTTCCGCAGGTATGTCCTTCTTCATGGTGGCCGCAGCTGTGGCCTTCCTCATGGTGATGGTCACAGTTCGCTCCGGTGGATACCAGTTCTCCTTTCAGATAGGCTTCCACTGCCTGATCCGCGTCTCCCCGGGCTCCGGCACACAGTTCTACTCCTGCTTCTTCAAGGGCAGCCTGAGCACCGCCGCCGATACCTCCGCAGATCAGCACATCTACATCCTGATCTGCCAGCAGCCCTGCAAGAGCGCCGTGGCCGGTTCCATTGGATCCGATCACTTCACTGGAGATCACTTTATTATCTTCAACTTCATACACCTTAAAAAATTCTGTTTTTCCAAAATGCTGGAAGATATTTCCATTGTCGTAAGTTACAGCTATCTTCATGTTTTTTCCTCATCTTTCTTCTTAATTCCTGCGAGCCATGGGCGCCAAAGGGCGCTGTCACATTAATTATATTTCAGGAATATTTATACATTTTATGCGAATTTGTCGAGCACAGCTTTGAGACCATAGGCTCAAAGCAGCGCAGACTGAGCAGTAAAATGTATAAATATTC
>ERZ1090865.1134-NODE-1135-length-13708-cov-9.122391_pt1 | contig 13708 bp, 8 predicted proteins | sample MGYA00478478_ERZ1090865 | MGnify/ENA primary metagenome ERZ1090865 (study PRJEB33644, sample SAMEA5815715) | chicken gut metagenome | biome: Chicken; feature: Gastrointestinal Tract; material: Caecum | place: Ireland | collected 2019-01-01 | study: A study of the... | reverse complement strand
AAATCAAAAGATATCAAGAGGGCTCAATGGAATGAAAAATAAGGAAATTATGGTGTTGGATCAGGCAATACACATAAATAAAGACGACTATTTTTCTTTAACAGATATCGCGCGATATAAGAATTCCGAAGATCCTAGATTTGTAATCCAAAACTGGATGCGTAGAATAGATACAATACAGTATTTAGGTCTATGGGAGCAGCTGAACAATTCGAATTTTAACCGTGTCGAATTCGATACGGTTAGAAGTGAGGCCGGGCACAATTACTTCACCATGACACCTAAAAAATGGATAGAGGGAGTCAATGCAATAGGCATTATATCCAAAGCGGGTAAATATAACAGCGGCACTTACGCCCACAAGGATATCGCGCTGCAATTCGCATCGTGGATCTCGCCGGAGATCAATCTGTATATCATCAAGGAGTTCCAGCGGCTGAAAGCTGAAGAGCAGAAGCAGCTTGATTGGTCTGTCAAACGTGAGCTTAATCAAAAAATAGCGGGGTGAAACCGAACTTCACCCGCCGAAAGCTATAAAACGCTGCAAAAAGCAACGATTTATATTTATCATGAATTCGACGACACAAAACGCATATTTTTTCTCTTTGAGTTCGCACATTATTAAACACACACCTGAATCGACGTTCAAACTCGAAATAATTTTGCGACTTTTGCAACTATGTCTATGTCCGCTTAGAAAAAATAAGCAACACTATATTTTGCTTTTAATATAATCAAAAAGTTCTTCTTCTGTAAGCTTGGGGTGCATATCATACTGCCAACCGTATAGCTTTCAACGCCTATGCCGAATACTTTGCTTTCAACGGCTACAATAACTTTTTTCTTATCGTACTTGACGGAAAGTATTTCGTCCAATGATTTTTTTAATCTCAATCTCGGCGTTAATATGTCTGCGGGGACGTCCTTATAACCGTCCGTCATCCAAATGTTTACAAGGCAATGACTGTTCATTTCGGCTGCAAAGTATTCCGCAATCTTCAAACAAGCCTTTTTACCGCTTCGAGTCCGTTGGGGTAAACTTTGCATATATCCTTTAGTCTAACGCTTGCCATCATTTTCTGCTTATATCAAAAAAATATCTCTTTCAGTTTGGTTTTGGTAACTTCTTTAAGTTCGGAACTTACTATCAGCTCTTCGAGTTTGCACGCGTTTTCCGCCCTAATAAATTCGTTATACCATTTATCCTTGATAAACACGTCTTCTTCCGCTTCCGTCATAATTTTTTTCATTCTGTAAAGCATATTTTCAAAAGCGGTTTTCCTGTCTTTTGCAACAACGCGTATTTCCGTACCGTGTTCATAGTTCACCGTAACGGTAAGATTCACAAAATACTCTTTGCCGCAATCAATGCGTTTGCCGCCGCAGTAAACTTCCGCAACTCCGTCGTAAATATTTTCAAAGCATATCCTTGGCGTTATAATTTTAAAAACGCCACCCGTTTCATCCGTTTCGAAACTCTGTTTAGCGGCGTTGCGAAACCAGATGCTTTGCGTTGCTCTGTCCCGCCATTCTTTATCCGCATTGCTTTCTATTCTGAAAAGCCTGCCGTCCAAAACCGTAACGCGGTAGTTATGCCAAAAAACAATATTGTCTTTATCCGCCGCACCGTAAGTTTTTACTGTCAAATGTTTGTCAAGCATCGCCGTGATCCTTTATAAATTCAGATAAGTACATATACGCTCCTGCCGTCCAGCCGAGCATTTCCGGAGTACCGTATTCCGAAACCGCATCCGTACCGCCGGTTTCGCCGTTATACTTTTCGTATAATTTGCCCGTCTTTTCGAAATTAGTTTCGATTAACCTTGTATACTCGTTTGCCACAACCAATGCTTCTTTGACAAGTCCGTAATTTAAAAGTCCGTCCACCGCAATAACGTGGTAAGGCGCCCATACGTTGGGATAAGCCCACTGATACTTTTTATTTGTTTTACCCGTTGCAAACAGCCCGTAGCCGCATTGCAATTCTTTCAATAAATTATCCAAGCCAACCGATTTTTCTTTATCCGCAAGCCCCGCAAAATATGGCTGAAACGCAGCCGCGCTCACAGTTTCGGAAAGTTTTCCCGTATTAAAATTGTAATCCTTATAAACGTTTTTATCACTGTCCCAAAGCAATTTGTTTATAAGTTCCGCACGCGTCTCCGCTTTTTCACGCCATTTGGTTCCATCGCCTGTTTTGAGCAAAATTTCGTATTCGCACAAAAGTTTTTCGTATAAGTAAAGATTTGAATTTAAGTCAACGGGATTAAATTCCGCGCAGCTTCCTCCGAATCTCGGAGTAAAATCCCAACCCGACTCGCATTCGGCAAAATAATTTCTTCCCGCATAAACGAAATCGGCTTTATCGTCTAATCCTATACGCTCCGCAACGCACCCCGTATAGAACCCTTTACAGCTTTCGTCGTCCTCTTCAGTATAGTAATGATTAAGTCCGTTATCCGAAATTCTTTTTGTCATCCAAAAACCGTATTCTTTTTCAATAACGGGGAAAATCGCTTTTAAAAATGCCTCATTCTTTTCCGCCTTATATATATCGTCAACCATAAGCGCAAAATACGGCGGTTGACTACGTTTTAAAAAATACGTTCTACTGCCGTTCGGCATATATCCGAACCTTTCAATCAATGCCGCAATATCAAGCACGTTATTTTTAGCCTGTTTAAAATCGCCCGCTATGATAAGAGCTTTATTAGTAAAATAAGTATCCCAATAAAACAGTTCGTTAAAATAACTTTCGGCACAGGGAACGGTATACGGATAAGGTAAACCTAACAACGTATCTTCGTCTTTTACTGCATTTCTTAAAGTTTTGGGAAATGTTTCAATAATGTAATCTTTAACCGTCATATTAGGCTCGCCCACGCCTATGAAGCCGTGACCGGCGTCCACCCCCCTCGCGTACTTTGCTCTGCACGGCCGCGTCACACTTTGCCGCTATCTCTTTGGTTTCCTTTTCATATCCCACATTCGTCGGGATCGTCACTCTGCCTTTCCTTTCATTACTTCCCTAAAATTTTGCTTTCAAACAGTTGTAGCCACGCATCGGCGATCAGCGTTGCGCCGGCAACGCCCGGATGCACGCCGTCGTACAAGTATTTTTCGGCGCCGTATGCTTTTGCGGCCTCGTCGAACTTTTCTTGCAACGGCAAAAAATACAAGCCGTGTTTTTCTGCCAGACGCTTGACGATTTTTGCGTAGTCATACACTTCGGTAAACTGATCGAATTTTTCCGCCGTGGCCGACGCTTTGAGGATAAACGGCTCGCACAATACGATTTTTATATTCGGCAACCGCTGTAACGTGTCTTCTATCAGCATATCGTATATCCTTTCGAAACGATCCTGTTCCACGCCGTTTTGCCAATCGAACTCATGCCAAATATCGTTGACGCCGACCAAAATACTTAGTACTTCGGGCCGTTCGTGCCACACGTCCGCCTTGACGCGCGCATACAAATCGACGATCCTGTTGCCCGCGATCCCGCGATTGACGACTTGATATTGCAAGGGATCTTTCCGATACAAATGAGACGCTACCAACATCGGATAGCCGCTGCCGTATGTCCAAATTTCGTCGCACTCGCCGCGATTGCGCCCCATATCCGTGATACTGTCACCGAAAAATACAATCTTCATGTTAATCGATCCTTATCGTCGATTTATTTTTGCAAACATTATGCAAAACGCCCGTCCCGTACCGGCAAGCAACTCGTCGATCCTAAGTCCCACGTTTTCCAATACCGCACCGTTGTACGTCTTACCGTCGAGCGAGCAGCGATAATACGCGTCTTTATCCAATCCGCGCAAATGCAAAACCTTGGTTTTGTCGAGCGCGTTATAGAACAACTGCTCAAAAGTAAGCAACGCGCGCGACTTGTCTTTTGCGACCAAGACATAAGAAACAAATTTCGGTGACTGTTCCACGCGGTATAAGTCACCACACAGTATTAAATCTTCGTTTTCCCGATACGTTTCGGCGTAGCGTTTTAATTGTGCGCGCTCTTCTTTCGTCAGTTCGTCGGGGTGCAACTCGTACCCGTATGTACCGAATACGGCCGTAGCATAGCGAAACGCGAGATCGGCGTTAAGACCCGACCCGACGTTCTGCGTTATGTGACTGGCGATACACGAGTTGGGATAGGCAAGCGAAGTACCGAGCTGAATGGCGGTGCGATTATACGGGTCTGTATTGTCGCTCGTCCAAATCTGCGGCGAATAGTACAGCATACCGAGATCGAATCTTCCGCCGCCGCCCGCGCACGTTTCGAGCAGAATATGCGGATAACGCGAAGTGATACGCGAAAGAAGATCGTACAAGCCGCGCATGTAATTGTGGAAAAACGCGCCCTGCGCGCCCGCGCGCGTCCCCGCCTCACTGATATAGCGATTCATGTCCCATTTGATATACTCGATCTTTAGGCCGTCCAACACCTCGCACATGCGCGTAAACACATAATCGACCACTTCGGAACGGGAAAAGTCGAGCACAAGTTGACTGCGTCCCAAATACTGTTCGTCGCCGTTGCCTACCGCCCAATCGGGGTGCGCGGCGTACAGCGCACTGCGTTTCGACACCATTTCCGGTTCGAACCAAAGTCCGAATCCCAGTCCTTTTGCGCGCAACTTTTCCGACAGGTCTTTCAGTCCCGACGGAAACCGCTTTCTGTCGGTAAGCCAGTCGCCCAAACCCTCGGTATCGTTCGACCGAAACCAACCGTCGTCCAAAACAAGCAACTCCGCGCCCATTTCCAAAGCGCCGTCCGCCATGGCGAGCAGTTTATTTTCGTCCACGTCGAAATAGCATCCTTCCCACGTGTTCAGAACAACAGGACGGTGTTTCGAAACAAATTCGGGATTGATTATCTCGGCGCGCACAAAGTCGTGCATACGCCGTGATATGCCGCCCAAACCGTCCGCCGAATAAACAAGCACCGCTTCGGGCGAATAAAAACTTTCGCCCGGCAAAAGCGGATACTCGAATCTATCGTCCGACACGCCCGAAACGATGCGCGTATTGCCGCGCTCGTCCACTTCGATTTCGTTTTTGTAATTACCGCTGTACACAAGGTTAAACCCGTACGCTTCCCCGCTATTCTCATCGGCATTATGTGAACACACGGCAAAAAAGGGATTGCCGTGATGTCCGCTCGTGCCTTTGCGCGAGCATTGCCCCGCCGAGCCATAGCGTAAAGGCGAACGCGACATAACGCCGCGCTCGTACTGATAAGTTCCGAACAGCTCTATTGAGTCGAACTCGTGTCCTTCGATATCGAGACAGAATGACGAAACTTTTTGCAAGCGGATATCTCTTTCGCCCTCGTTGACGATTTGCGTATAGCGAACGATCGCGTCGCAAGCGGGATACACAACGTAATGCAAGACCGCCGCAATTTTCTTCCGCTCGTTATACAGCCGCACCGACAAACTTTCGGCGTTTATGCCGCGACTATGCGGTAATTGCGAGATAGGCAGTCTACCCTCCCGCAACTCGTATCCGCAATATTGCATGCGCGCGCCGTAACGCCCGTCTCCGTCCGTAACCGACAGCATAGCGGTGCGAAAGTCGCCGTCGTTTACTACGGGGAACTCCCGCATATAGACTGTGGGCGAAACGGTATCGCCTACGCGTTCGGCATACGGAGCAAACGAATAACAGTGTCTGCTCCGTATGTGTCGAATATCCTCTTCGGGAATACGCGCACCGTAGTAAAGATGTTCCGGTTCGTTCAGCTCGTTGATACAAAAAGCATACGTGGTGCGTTCGGTGTGCAAGTAAAAAGTTTGCGTGTCTGTGCTAAACCGAATGTATTTCAAAATAGTGTTTCCTTATAATACAAGTTACTTGGCGGGTTCTTCCGCCACTAAGCGAATGCTGTCTATATAAAGCGTTTGATCAACAACGCCGTCGTTATTTGTAGCGTTGAGGAACGGGTGGTCGCCACCGGAAGGATAGGCAAAATACCGAATCGGTATTTTGTATTCTTTCCATTCCGAAGTTACGGTGCAGGTCCAATCCCAGGAGGTACCCATCGAGTAATCGACTTTGATCGACGTTTCGGTATCGTCTTTGCTCTTTACCATCATTGTAATCACTACGTAAGCGTTTGCGTTGTTCACATAAGCGTTTGCCGCCTCTTCGGTAAGCATCGCCTTGCCGAAACGGAAATTCGCCCATGTGTCCGAACCCGTATTGTTACGCAACGCCAGTTTTGCCACGCCGTTTTTGGTAACGCCGTTTTTATCGGTATAGCTGTCCACAAACGAAACCGTTACATCGGTATGTTGGTTGGTTTTGAAATTGTTGCGTGCCTTTTCGGAGCCGAAACCGTTTATTTCGTTTTCGGCGGCGGGTGACGACCACGTAACCGTAGCGCTCTTTTCACCCAAAACGATAGAAGCCACAACGTCTTGCGAACCCCAAACCGAGTTGTTTGTCTCGGCGGCAAGGTTGTAACTATCCTTATTGTCGGCAGTGCCCGTTTTGACAAGAGTTTTGTTGCCCACTTTTACAACCGACGCAGTAGGTACAGTAAGTATACCGGCTTCCGTTACGTTGGCAACTATTTCGGGCGTCACTATTTCGAAACGAACGCTGTCAATATATATAGTAGGTTTGCTTCCTCCGGTTTCGACGTTACTGAATATTGCTCCGCTTGCAAATTTCGCAGCATTGAATAAAGATGCCGGCAAACGCCAAGTCTGCCATTCGGTAGTTGCCGTGAATTTGCCTTTAACTTCGTTGTCTACTCGGAAATCTACTGTAACGTTCCTATTTGCCGCAATATCGATAGCGATATATGCATACGGATTACTCATATATACCGCCGCTTGCTCTACGGTAAGCAACGGCGCTCCGTAACGGAAGTTTGCCCAACCGATATCTTCTTCGGTCTTACGGCATTCTATTTGCGCGACGCCCTTTCTGCCGTTATGCTCCGGTATCACGGAAACCGCGCAGTCGGGGTGCGGATTTGCAGTAAACTCGTTTGTAGCTTTTACGGAGCCGAAACCGTTTATCTCGTTTTCGGCGGCGGGAGAAGACCAAGTAACCGACACATCCTCCAATCCTTGTTTGGAAACGGTTACTACTATGTCTTGCGAGCCCCAATCACTTTCACTTATCAAAGCGGCAAGGTTGTAGCTGTCTTTGTTGTCCGCAGTCGAAGTCTTCGTCAGCGTTGTTTGTCCGTGTTTTACCGTAGCGCCCGTAGGCACGGTAAGCACACCCGCTTGCGTAAGGTCGGTTTCTATTCCGCCCGGCTCGAAACGCAGATTTGCAATGAGGACGTCGTACATTACGCTGTTGCCTGCCGCTCCGAGTATAAAGCCGCCTCTCATAGAGCCGTCGTCGCCGAGCGCGGCAAGTACTTTATCCGCAGGGAATTCCACCGTACTCCACGCGTCGCTTATTGCGATATCCGCCGACTTATACCCCTCGCCGCTGAAAGTTACCGTAGAGCCTCCGTGATTGGCACGGGCGCATATATCCATCTTGAATTTCCATCCCGTGCCGTTACCCAGCTTTTGCGTATACACGTCTTTGGTTGCACGGGCGGGTATGGAAAACATCGGCCAGACTTCCTGCGTAAATGTCGATAAGTTCACAACGTTTTCTTTGCCGTTATACGCGCCGTTCTCGCGGGTAATCACCGCACCCACTCTTTCATTGGTTAGATTGTTGTAGGCAACTGCGGCAATATCGGTTGCGTACTCGAAAGCGTTATACTCGACATTTTCGGCTTCCGTATTTACGGGCTGCGCAACATTCTTCACAAGCTTTATGCTGTCTACGTAAATCTCGGCACTGTTGGTGCCGTTGTTCGTAAAGCAAAACCCCGCGTACTTTTCTCTGTTGCCTTTATCCACCCAATTTTCTTCGTACTCCAAAAACTCTTTCGCTTTTACATACAAGTCCTGCCATGCATTGTTTTTGAGGTATGCCACGCTCATATCCGCGCTATCGCCGTAAGCATGGCTGAAATATGCGTAATATCCGCGAGGTAAATTTTCGGCGTAAACGCGCATTACAAGGTAATCTTCGTTTCCGAAGTCTTGCGTTTTAAGCTCTGCTGCCGAATAAAGCACTTTATCGAGGCGCAGTTGCGACCACGTACCCGCCGCGCCCGCGCTGAATTTTACAACGCCGCTCTCGCCTTGATAATCGCCCACATACGAATAGAACTGCCCCTCGTTTGCATGCACCGAAGCGATATCGGACGGGTTGGAAAACAGAACGATATCGCCGTTACTCTTCGTAGCGTCGTAGGGTACCGTAATGCGGGTAAACGCCGAATATTTCACGCCGTTCTTTTCGGCAAAGGCGTACAGTTTGTAGTCGCCCTCGAATACTCTTATTTTACCGGCGGCAATGCTAATGCCCTCGGGTACGTTAAAGCCGTTCAAATACGCATAGTTGGGACTGCCGTCCGAGGTATCGATGCGATACGCCACGCTATTCGGGAACGTGCAAGCGGGAATATCGTTTATACCGGAATCGAGCGTGTATTTCTCTTTCGCGAAAGAAATGCTTTCATCCGCCGCAACCGTTACGGTTGCCGAAAGCGGCGCCGGCAAGTAGAAACGATTGCGCATGGGCGCCGCCGAAACTTCGAGTTTGCCCGCCACGTCGAACGTGAATTCTCCGTTGCCGCTCACTGCGGGAACGTCGTCTTTGCCCGCTATATCGTACAGCGTGTAAATAAATTCGTCGGTGTCTTCGCTCTCCGCCGTCACCGTGTCGGTAGATCCGTATGCAACGGTTTTATCTTCCATAGTCGCCGAGAGCGGCATTGCCACGTAAATGCTGTCTACCGTTACCGTGTATCCTTCGGAATCGGCATGACGAACCGAAAACGGCGAATTCATGTGGTTGCCCGACGAGCCGCGCAACTTGTCGTACAGCACGTCTGCGTCGTCCACCCCGAAATCTTCGAGCGACATAAGCAAATTCATCCACTCTCCGTCGTTGCACACAACGGTTTTTCTCGCGGCATAATCGCCGTAAGCCACGGTATGCGGTTTTTTGAGTTCGCTGTCTATCTTGATCCACACAGACAATACGGCGCCGTCTTGCGACATAAGACGCACGAAATCGGTACGCGCAAGATCGGGTCTTACGCTGAAATACGTTTCGGTTGCCGCAGCGGGAAGCTCGGTAACGGCAGCGCCGCGCGATACATGTTCGTCCCTTGCCGCAGCCGCCGAAAAGGTCACGTTGCGCGCGTCCCAACCGCCTATATCGTTGCTCCAAAACGATGCGCCGAGGTTTATTTCGGATTCGCTGTTGAGCGATGATATCGCGTTCAGCTCGTCGAGCAAACGCACGCGGAACAAAAGTTCCGCACTACCCGACTTTTCGCCCGCTTCCACGCTTAAAACAAACACATAGTTGCCTGCGGGAAGCGTGAGCCGTGCCGCGGGAGAATCGGAAACAAGGGTGCGCGTTTCTTCTTCGCCCGACATAACGCTGTAAAGCGAAAGTTTTTGGGTGTAAGAAATTTCGGGAGCGATAGACACGCCGTATTCCGGCACGGCAAATTCGGTGTTTTCATACACCGTAATATTACTCTTCATAAAGTACGGCACCGGTGTATCGCTGTTTTTTATGTTTACGGTAACGGTGCGCGTTTTCGCCTGCACCGAAACATCGTGCAAGCTGTATACTATTTTATACCCGCCCGCATAGTCGGCGGTGAATTTGCCGCCGAGTACCAACACAGGGTCTCCGCTTTTGGTAGTTACCTCGGCGATAACGGCGTACGCTTTGCCGTTCGTATCGTACACCGCATCGGTGGAAAGCGAAACGTCCGAATGTAAATCCACCTCTATCGTTTCGTCTTGCCAATTTTCGAGCGTTACGCTCGGTTTGATATTCTTATCTCCGCAACTCGCTATCGCAAATGCCGACAGCAAAATGGTAACGCAAAAAAGTATGGCGCAAATCGCTTTTTTCATCTTTCATCCTCCTTACCGTTCTATACGGAAATTATCCACGTAGAGTATTCGGTTTTCGTCGCCGGTAAACTCTCCCCATTCAATACGAATCGGTCCCGGATACGCCGTATATACCTTTTCGCCTTCGAATAGTCTATCCACCTCTCCTACTTCTATGGAGAACGTACTCCACACGCCGGGTGCGGCGTATAAATGCCCCGCCACGGCGTAAGTGTTTTGGTTACGCATAGACACGAATGTTATGGGCAAGTCGAGCATGATGTCGCAAGCGTTGTACACGTCTATACATATTTTTGCCGAAAGCGGAAGCGCCGAAATGTTCGCTTTGCGCACAATGCCTTCGCGCAAATAAATCGTATCAAATATCGAGCCGTCTATGGCGTCGGTGGGTTTTAACGTTACTTTGAGCATACGATGTCCGCTCGTGGGCGACACGCCGTTTTGCGCCGTTACGATTTCGAGATCGGGACGAATTGCTTTATCGTACACCCCGCTCGTTACGGCATAACGCTGATATCCTTTTTCGAAGTCGCACAGCTCGTTTTCGTCAAGCTCCACCACGTCGGCGGGCGTAACCGCCGTTTCGTACGTTTCGAGCCGTATATCGTCGAGATAGATTTTGGGCGCATCGGCAATGTTGCGCGATTTCACTCTGTCGAACGAAAGCGCAATGCCGTAGCACGTGGAAAGATCGTAGTTGATGGCAAGGCGGTCGTGTTCCACCACGTACATAACGTCGTTCCAACCGGGTTTGAGCGTAAAGCGCGTAGGTTCGCACACCTCTTGCGCGTTGTACTCGAATATAAGCCCTACGTACACGTTTTTATCGGTGCTTTCGGCGTTATACATAGCCATGCGAATTTCGCGCAACTTGCCCGCATCGGTATAGTCGAATTCGTACTTATTAGACGAAAGCGGAATATACAAACAGCTTTCGGGTTTAAGCGTGGGCGTAAACACGTTGCCTATCATGGTGGAATGATAGCCGAGCGGTTGCAAGAGAGCCGACTGTTCGCCGCTACGCACATACGTTTTGTCTCTGTTTACGTTGACCGCGCCGAAATAAGACATAACTTTCATGAGCTGAAAATTGCGGTCGTAATCCTCGAAATCATAAAGCATGTTTTCCGCGAGGGAGGGCGTTTCCCCGCTTTCGTCTTTTTTCGAACAACCCGCCGGCAATACTATCGTTGCAAGCGAAAGCATGCATATTAAAAACAAGGATATTGCTTTTTTCATGTTTCCTCCTTATTACAGCGCGTAAACCTGCGCGCCGATAAAGTAAACGTCGTTTGTTTTTTCGGATTCTGTTTCGCCGAAGAACACGCGGATCTCGGTGAGCGCGCCCAAATTCTCCCAATCGTAGCCGAACATATTGCCCACCGTAATAACATTGTAACCGCCTTTGAGTTGGTCTTGCCGTATTTCGGTGTAATACTCGCTGTTGGCGTATTTGAATTGCAGACGGATCGTATACTTACCTTCGTCTTTTCCACTCGTATCGCGGTTATTATAGAACGACAGCACGAGCTTTTGCGTGCCCGAACCGATTTGTCCGAGAAGTTCGGCATCGGTTATAAGCAGCGTTTGTCTTCTTTGCACGGTAGCGTCGGGAAGTTTTAGTTGCAACCATTCGGTTTCGCTATCCGTAATCGAAGTATCCACCGTATTGGCTTTTACCATATCCGCCGCCGTAGGAACGGTAAGTTCACCCACGCCCGTTTGCAGATTTTCGCGCATTTGCGCTGCGGTTCTCTCGGTCACCGCGCCGCCGAGGTTTATGCGCAAATCTATCGTTTTTTCGGCGCTCGCCACCGAGCAAACAAGCACGTTGTTAGAGCTTAAAATCGGTTGCGTGATTTCGAACATATCGTATGCGGCGTTATCGCCCGTTTGCGCGAATTCATATTTTACTATGCTTTTGCCTTCGTCGCCACCCGTTTCGTACGTTACGGTTATACCGCGCGGCACTATGATTTTCACCTTAGCCGAACCTTCTTTGTTCTCTACGCTCGCTACCGCGCCGCCCATAGCCGCAAGTTCTCCGAGGTTTCCGAGCAAGTCCTGCGCCTCGTCGAAATAATCTTGCGTAGTATATACGCTCGTGCCGCTGTAAAGATTTTCGCTCATACGCTTATAAACGTCCGAAAAATTCACGCGCACGTTATGCTCGTTGCCGCCGGAGCCTATCGCTTCGTCAATGCCCGCGTAAATTTCCTTCACGGCGCGAAGCACTTCGTATTCTTCCAAACCGTCGCGAATGGCTTGCAAACGGATACTGCCCACGGGACCGAACACGTCGTAGCGTTTGCCCGGATAGAATAAAAATCCGTCGCCGTTTGCGCCGCCCGCAAAAGAATATCTGAGCGGGAAATCGTAGGGATCTTCTATAAATTCTTCCACCGAGTAAGCATTATACAGGTTTGTTGCCCAGTATAAATTGCCCACTACGTCGTACTCGGATTGCATCCAGCTTATGAGCCGCGCGCTGAGTAGCGACGTATTGTCTATATGGTAACCCGGATACGGATAGCGCGGTCCAACGGCGGTATACCACCAGCGTTCCACGTCCTCGGCATACTCTTCGCGGTTTTTCTCGTTGTCGTACTCGTCGATGAGCGGGCAGTATATTTCCACCCCCGTCATCCTGTCGTCGTGCGGACCCGTGACGATATCGCGCACTTTCAATATATCGTTTATAACGGCTTGCTTAAACTCGATTTCATCCTCGGTCATATCTTCCTTCGCCGCATCGAGTTCCGCCTGCAATTCGTTTTTCACATCCATACGCGCTTCGGCAAAGTCTTTCATGGCACGGTTTACGCGCGGAATGAGCGCGGGATTCATGGTCGGCTCGTCTATAAACGTGAAATACGAGCGTGTTTTTCCGACGAGATTGAGCTGCGTATCCGTGCCGTAGCTCGCTAAACTCTTATCGGCAAACGCCTTCAAATATGCTTTCGAAGTATCTTTCAATAAGTACGTATTGTCGCTGTTCGTCACGTCGAAAGGCAGGAATACAACGGTGCAACGCGGATCTTGCGCAAGCTCGAACGCTCTATCCGTATAATAAAGAATATCATCGGGATCGGACCTTAAATAATCGTTCATTAAAAGTCCGGGTTGCAAACGGTATTCGAGCAGAGCCTTCGCGTAAGCATCGTACATCTCTTGGCTCGAATCGAGCTCGGCGTACGCAAACGACGTCCAATCTATCAAAAAGCAGTTTTGCGCCGTGTAGTTTTTGGCAAAGTCGTAATCACGCACAGTAAGCGTTACCGGCACTTTGTGTTCGTAGCCGTCCATGGTGAGCGTAAACTCTCCCGTATACGTGCCCGGCGTGCAGTCTTCGGGCGCGGAAAACGTTACCCACAGCCCTTGATTGGCGCCTTGTTTCACTTTATTTTCGCCGTATTTTTTTGCTCCCGCAAACGGGACGAGCGCATCGGGATACCATCCTGGCGTACTTCCGGGGCTTACTTCGCGCACAACGGTAACGTTGATATACCGCTGGTTGTATACGGTAACGTTATTTGCGGAAAATTTCACGCTTTCATTGCCCTGCAAAGAAAGATCGCTTACTGTAAGTTCGTATGAGCCTATGTCTTCTATAGCCGACATGATGATTTGCGCGCTTTCGTATTCGGCTTTTCCCATTTGCACGTTTATGCTCGTACGCGCAATATCGGCATATGCGCTTTTACCGATATCGGAGCGTATTTTTTGTGTTCCGG
>ERZ1090865.1129-NODE-1130-length-13752-cov-9.330291_pt1 | contig 13752 bp, 9 predicted proteins | sample MGYA00478478_ERZ1090865 | MGnify/ENA primary metagenome ERZ1090865 (study PRJEB33644, sample SAMEA5815715) | chicken gut metagenome | biome: Chicken; feature: Gastrointestinal Tract; material: Caecum | place: Ireland | collected 2019-01-01 | study: A study of the... | reverse complement strand
CCGGGCCCCCGTCGGGTTCCTGTTTTTCTTTTTCGGGGGGGGGGGGGGGGGGGGGGGGCCCCCCCCCGCCTCCCTTTTCGTTATTTCCGGTGCGATCGCCTTGCTCCGGAAGTTTTTTACGTAAGCCGAAGTCCCCGCGGCGTTGCCGTACGGGAAGCCGTCAGTTTTTGCCGGTGGAGCCGAAGCCGCCCGCGCCGCGCGCCGTGGAGGAGAGCTCCTTTTTTTCCTCGAATACGGCGGTTATGTAGGGGGTTATCACGAGCTGGGCGATGCGGTCGCCCGAGTTCACCGTGCGCGCCTCGCCCGAGTGGTTGTGCAGCGCCACCATCACTTCGCCGCGGTAGTCGCAGTCGACCACCCCCACCTTGTTTGCGGGGGCGAGCCCCTGCTTTGTGGCAAGCCCGCTGCGCGCGTATATCAGCCCCGCATATCCCACGGGCAGTTCGAGCGCTATCCCCGTGGGAATGACCTTGGTGCGCCCCGGCGCAATGACCACGGGCATGTCGAGGCAGGCATACAGGTCGGCGCCTGCGGCATACTCGCTGCCGTATGCGGGCAGCTTTGCGTTTTTGTTGAGTTTTTTAATAGCTACATTCATCTTGCTTTCCGCCTTGTCATTTGATATTTACGGCATATTGCCGCGTCTTTACAGCCCCATCACCGATTCGTCCCAGGGCACGATCTCGTCTTTTTCAAGCGATTCCGGCACGAGTATTATGCGCTGGTTGGAGGAGCCGCGGAAAAACAGGTCGGGGTTTTTAAGCTCCTCGACGAACCTGCCGTCGACGAGCACGTCGATGCATTTAAGCAGCCGCATGGTCACGTCGGGGTCGCCCTTTTTGCCCGTGAGCAGGTCGGCCTCGAAGTCGTAGCCCGTCCAGCACCACACCGGCTTTTCGGGGAAGCGGCGCTTGACCTCCTCCATGAAATCGACCAGCGCGAGCTGATTTTCAGGTTCGAACGGGTCGCCGCCGAGCAGCGAAAATCCCTTTATGTAGCCCGGTTCGAGCCCCTTGAATATCTTTTCCTGCACCTCGCGGGTGAAGGGTTCGCCGTAGCAGAAGTCCCACGTCTCCTTGTTGAAGCAGCCCTTGCAGTGATTGCGGCAGCCGCTTACGTACAGCGAGACGCGCACGCCCGGGCCGTTGGAAATATCATACCACTTTATGGTACCGTAATTCATATATACACCTAAATTTTGCCGCAGACGGCATTTTAACAGGGCGCGGCGCGCATATTCCGCATATGCGCGCCGCGCGTTAAAAATTTTCACATTATCCACGAACCTGCATAGTGACCTCGAAGATGCGGGCAGAGCGCGGCGCGCGAGGAAAACTTGAGGGGATTTACTTTGAAGTAAATGACCGAAAGTTGCCGCAGCGCAACAAAGTTATGCGACGCATATGCGAGGGCAGGCGGAGTAATTAAAGATGAAGTACTCGAGCCTTTATCTCCTTGGTCTTGCCCACGTTCCAGAAGTTTTCGCCGAGGTAACCGCAGGTGCGGCGGGTAACGTTCATCTTACGCTGGTCCTTGTTGTGGCAGACGGGGCACTCCCATTCGAAGTTGTCGTTTATCATTATCTCGCCGTCGTAGCCGCATACCTGGCAGTAGTCCGACTTGGTGTTGAATTCGGCATACTGTATGTTGTCGTAGATGAACTTTACGACGTCCTCCATCGCGGTGAGGTTGTGGCGCATGTTGGGTATTTCGATATAGGATATCGCGCCGCCCGAAGAGATCTTCTGGAACTGGCTCTCGAACCTGAACTTGGAGAATGCGTCGATGTGCTCGCGCACGTCCACGTGGTAACTGTTGGTGTAGTAGCCCTTATCGGTGACGTCCTTTATGGTGCCGAAGCGCTCCTTGTCTATGCGCGCGAAGCGGTAGCACAGCGACTCGGCGGGCGTGCCGTAGAGCGCGAAGCCGATGTTGGTCTGCTCCTTCCACTTGTCGCAGTGGTCGCGCAGGCACTGCATCACTCTGAGCGCGAACGCCTGGCCCTTTTCGGTGGTCTGCGATTCGCCGGTCATCAGCTTGGTCACCTCGTACAGGCCGATATAGCCGAGCGAGATGGACGAATAGCCGCCGAACAAGTACTTGTCTATCTTTTCGCCCTTGTCAAGCCTTGCTATCGCGCCGTACTGCCAGTGTATGGGCGATACGTCGGAGGATACGCCCATGAGCGCGTTGTGGCGCACCATGAGGGCGTCGAAGCACAGCTGCAGCCTCTCCTCCATCAGCTCCCAGAACTTCTTTTCGTCGCCGCGGGCGAGGATGCCTATCTGGGGAAGGTTGATGGATACCACGCCCTGGTTGAAGCGGCCTTCGAACTTGTAGTTGCCGTTTTCATCCTTCCAGGGGGCGAGGAACGAGCGGCAGCCCATGGGCGAGAACACGTTGCCCTCGTAATTTTCGCGCATCTTCTTTGCCGAGATGTAATCGGGATAGAGGCGCTTGGAGGAGCACTTGACCGCGAGCTTTGTGAGGTAGTCGTACTTGCCGCCCTTGAGGCAGTTGTTTTCGTCGAGCACGTACACGAGCTTGGGGAACGCGGGGGTGACATATACGCCCACCTCGTTCTTGATGCCCTGGTAGCGCTGGCGGAGTATCTCCTCTATTATCATGGCGTTCTCTTCGATGTAGGGATCGTCGTCTTTAAGGTAGAGGAAGAGAGTGACGAACGGCGACTGCCCGTTTGTGGTCATGAGCGTGTTTATCTGATACTGTATGGTCTGCACGCCGGCCTTGAGCTCGTCTTTGAGGCGCATATTGACGAACTTTTCCTTCTCCTCTTCGCTGATCTCGTCGCCGAACTGCTCGTCGCACTGCTTTCTGTACTTTTCGCGCGTGCGGCGCAGATATTTGCCGAGATGCGCCATGTTGACCGACTGTCCGCCGTACTGCGAGGATGCGACCGACGCGATTATCTGCGTAACTATGGTGCACGCCACCTGGAACGACTTGGGGCTTTCGATCATCTTGCCGTTCATGACGGTGCCGTTGTCGAGCATGTCCTGAATGTTTATAAGGCAGCAGTTGAATATCGGCTGCAGGAAATAGTCGGCGTCGTGGAAGTGGATGGCGCCTTCGTCGTGTGCCTTGGAGATGTATTCGGGCAGGAGTATCCTGCGGGTAAGGTCCTTTGAGACTTCGCCCGCGATAAGGTCGCGCTGGGTGGATGCCGTGCGCGCGTTCTTGTTGGAGTTCTCCTCCATTACGTCCTTGTTGGCGTTGCGGATGAGCGAAAGTATGCTCTCGTCGGTGGTGTTTGCCTTGCGGACGAGCGCCCTTTCGTAGCGGTACAGGATATACGACTTCATCAGCTGATACTTCTGCAGTTCCATCAGCTTCTCTTCCACCATATCCTGAATGTCTTCGACGAGCAGCCTTGCGCGGTGGCGCGAAGAGATGTCGTCGACTATTGCGGTGATCTGTTCGGGCGTGATCCTGTCCTCGAAGTCCACCGATTCGTTGGCCTTCTGAATGGCGACGGCTATCTTGTTACCGTCGAAATCGCACGTGCTGCCGTCCCTCTTTATAACTTTCATCGTAAATCCTCCTGTGCGGCGCGTCCCGCCGCCATAAGTCCCCTTGCTTTGGCGAACGCCTATAATATACCACACATATTGTATAATGTCAATACCCCGGGCACAATATCTTGTATTAGTTTTTATTATGGAAGGCTTTCGGCGTTTTTTCCTGCGCCGCTCTTCCCCTGTGCGCGAGCATTTAACAGTATATATTATATTTAGTGCGCTGTCAAGCGCGGCAACACAATATATGGTATGTTTATTTGTAACAGGACGCGCCGGACAGAAAAACCGCCCTCATGCGCGCGGCGTGACCGAAACGGCGCAAAACGCGCTGCGAGGGGCGGGCATTGTTGAAAACTTTTAACAGATTGTGGATAACCTGCCGCAAGGGACGCAAAGGCGCGCTCACAGATAGCCGAGCGCGGCGCGGACGTCGAGCGACCATTCGGGCACGGCGTTGCGGCGGGCGTGGTCGGCGTTGGCCCTGCCCAGGGCGGCGCGCATCCCGGCATACGAACAGCCGTTGACCTTCATGAAGTGGTCCTCGGCGGCGCGGGCGTCGCCCTTGAGCGAAGTGCGGCCGTAGTGTATTACGGCGTGGCAGGCGGGGCAGACGGCAACAACGTCTTTAAGCCGCTGCACGGCGTGCTGCTCGTCGTACTCCCAGCGCTCGTGCGCCTCCAGGCGCGGCGAAGGGGCGCCGCAGATCATGCACCTGCCGCCCGCGCGGGCAACGGCGTTTTTTCTTATTATCTTCCACTTGTCGGGCATTATGCTGCGCAGGTTGGAATACCAGCAGCCGTCCGGCACGAATTCGAAGTTGAGTTTATATTCTTTATCGTCCATAATCTTATAAAAACGTGCACATATATGCCGCAAATACCGCCTTTTACCTTGTGCGGGCGCGGCGCAGGGCGCGCTCCCAGCCCGAAAGCAGCGCCTGCCGCTTCCCCTCGTCCGCCGCAGGGATGAACACCTCCTCTTCCCCGCGTATGGCGCGCAGGTCGCGCTCCGTCCAGTACCCGCACGAAAGGCCCGCAAGGTAAGCGGCGCCCGCCGAGGTCACCTCGGTGGCGGCGGGGCGCGCCACGCCGCAGCCGGAGATATCCGCCTGAAACTGCATGAGGAAGTTGTTGGCGCTGGCGCCCCCGTCCACTGCCAGCCGGGAGAGCGTAACGCCCGAAGCCGCCTCCATGGCGTGCAGCACATCGTTTACCCTGTAAGCTATGCCCTCGAGCACGGCGCGCACGACGTGTTCCCTGCGGGCGCCGCGCGTTATGCCGCACAGCACGCCGCAGGCGTCGCCGTCCCACCAGGGCGCGCCCAGCCCGTTGAACGAGGGCACGAAGTACATGCCCGCGCTGTCGGGCACGCGTAGGGCGAGTTCCTCCGTCTCCGCCGCGGAGGAGATCAGCCCCAGTCCGTCGCGCAGCCACTGCACGGCGGCGCCGCCTATGAACACAGAACCCTCGAGCGCGTACTGCGGCCTGCCGGATGGCGTGGCACACAGCGTGGTTATCAGCCCGTCGGCAAGGCAGGGCGAAGAGCCTGCGTTCATCAAAAGAAAGCAGCCCGTGCCGTAGGTGTTCTTGGCGTCGCCCTCGCCAAAGCACAGGTGCCCGAACAGCGCGGCCTGCTGGTCGCCCGCCACGCCGCGTATGGGTATGCCCGCGCCGAAAAACTGCCTATCGGTGACGCCGAAATCGGCGCCGCCCGCCCTGACCTCGGGCAGCATGCAACGCGGTATGCCGAACAGCCTTAAAAGCTCGTCGTCCCATTCGAGGGTGTGGATGTTGAAGAGCATGGTGCGCGCGGCGTTGGTGTAGTCGGTGGCGAACACCCTGCCGCCCGTGAGCTTCCAGATGAGGTAGGTATCCACCGTGCCGAAGAGCAGTTCGCCCCTCTCCGCCCCCCGGCGCGCGCCCGGCACGTTATTCAGTATCCATTCGAGCTTGGTGGCCGAAAAGTAGGGGGCGGGGATGAGGCCCGTCTTTCGGCGGATGAGGCCCGTAAGCCCCTCCTCCCTCAGCTGTGCGCACCGCTGCTCCGTGCGGCGGCACTGCCACACTATGGCGTTGCACACCGCCCTGCCGGTAGTTTTATCCCAGACTATCGTCGTTTCGCGCTGGTTGGTGATGCCCATGGCGGCTATGTCGTCCGCGGCTATGCCTGCGCGCTCCAGCGCGTTGGATATGGCGCGCAGCGAGGAGAAGAATATCTCCTCGGGGTCGTGTTCCACCATGCCGGGCGCGGGATATATCTGCGGTATCTCCCTGCCGTAAGAGGCGGCTGTCCCGCCGCCCTGCGAGTAGATCACGGCGCGAGTGCTGGTGGTGCCCTGGTCGAGCGCGAGTATGTATTTCATCGGTTTTCCCTCCGTTTGCGTGTACGCAGAAAATTATATAACAAACGGGCGGCGTTGTCAATGCCCGCAGCGCGGCGGCAAGCCGCGCAAAGTTTATGCTGCGTTTATGTCTGCGTTATGCCGCCGTGATCCTGGGCGGCTACAATCGGGAGACAGAACAAGCGAGGAGGACTTTTAATGCAGAACACGGCCGCCGCGGACGACACGGAAAAAACAAAGGGCGCCGCGCCCGCAATTTTCGGCATCGATATACGCTTTTTATGGCGAAGAGCTGAAGTACAAAACACGGGGCGCGGCATAAAAGCCGCGCCCCGTATCATATGCTCCGAATTGCAGACTCACCTGCGTGCGCGCAACTTTGCGAACAGCCTGCGCGCGAGCTTTACTATCTCCGAAACGGCTATTACGGAGAGCGCCATGGCGAACACCTTTACCCAGTCGACGATGTTCAGGCCGTTGGTGTCGAACACAGTGCCGCCGAACTGAGTGATTATCACCTGCAGCACGAAGGTACCCGCGAACACCGCCAGCATTATGTGGTTGTGCAGGAAATTTTTGAATATGCTTGCGTTGCCAAGCTCCCTCGAATTGAAGGCGTTGAACAGCTGGAACAGCACGAACAGCGTGAACACGGCGGTGCCCTCGTGCCCCTCCTCGATGCCGAGGAAGTTGAGCGTGTACTGCAGCACGATGACGAGCGTCATGTACAGCCCGTTCACCACTATGCGCGACATCATGTCCTTTGTGAGTATGCCCGCGTTCCTGGGCGTGGGCCTCCTGTCCATAAGCCCCGTGCGCATGGGCTCCAGGCCGAGCGTCACTGCGGGAGGGCCGTCCATTATCAGGTTTATCCACAGCATCTGCAGCGCGGTGAAGGGGTTGGATACGGGCAGCACGCTGCCGAGTACCACGCACACGAACACTATCAGCATGGACGAGAGGTTGACCGTGAGCTGGAACTGGATGAAGCGCTGGAAGTTTTCGTAGATGCCCCTGCCCCACTGCACGGCGGTGACTATGGTGGAGAACGAGTCGTCCAGCAGCACTATGTCGCTGGCAGCCTTGCTCACCTCGGTGCCCGTGATGCCCATCGCCACGCCTACGTCGGCATTCTTTATTGCGGGGGCGTCGTTTATGCCGTCGCCCGTGACCGCCACGACGTTGCCCTGGGCCTTGAGCGCCTTTACAACGCGCATCTTTATTACGGGCGTGGAGCGGGCTATCACCCTTATCCGCTTTATCTGCCGCGAGAACTCGTCGTCCGGAAGATTTTCTATGTCCTTTGCCTCTACGGCTATGTGGTCGCCGTCGAGTATGCCCAGCTGCGAAGCTATCGCTTTGGCGGTGATTATGTTGTCGCCCGTGAGCATCTTTATGTCGATGCCCGCATGGCGGCAGCGCTCCACCGCATCGAACACGTCGGCGCGGAGCGGGTCGGAGATGACCACGAATCCGTCGTAGGTCATGCCGCTCTCAACCTCTTCGCGCTCGTGCTCGAAGTCGTAACTTTTATCCAGCGCGCGGTGCGCAAGGGCTATCACCCTGCCTGCCTGCGCCTGGTAGCCGGCTATCGCCTCCTCCGCGGCTCTCCGCTCCTCTTCGGGCATCACGCACATGGCGAGTATCTTTTCGGGGCTGCCCTTGGTGTAGGCGACCTCGCCGCCGTCCTCCGCCACCACGGTAGTCATGTTCTTTGTCTCGGAAGAGAACGGATAGCGGTAGACCTGCGTATATGCGCCGCGCACCTCTTTATAGTCGATGCCCGACCTGTGCGCCGCCACCAGCATGGCGCACTCGGTGGGGTTGCCTATGAACTGCGGCTTGTCGCCCTCGAAGTGCACGTCGGCGGTGGAGTTCACGCAGAAGCCGCGCATCAGCGCGCCGTCGCGCGGCAGCTCGGAAGGCAGCAGGTGCGTATCGCCCAGCTGCACGTCGGTGACCGTCATACGGTTTTCGGTGAGCGTGCCCGTCTTATCCGAACAGATGACGTTGATGCAGCCCACCGTTTCGCATGCGACCAGCTTTTTGACGAGCGCGTTCTGTTTGGACATCTTTATGATGTTTATGGCCAGCGTTACCGCCACTATCGTGGGCAGGCCCTCCGGCACGGCGGCGACGATCAGCACTATACTGTCAAGAAAAGCATCGGAGAACAGCCCGAAGATCTGCGTCGCGTTCATGTTTGCGAACAGCAGCGAAGGGGCGGGCGAACCGAAGCCGCGTATGAGTATCTCGACCACCTGCACGAGGAATATCACGGCGGCGGCAACCGAGCCGACTATGGTTATGAACTTGCCCAGCCTGCCGAGCTTTTCCTGCAACGGGGTGCTCGACTTATCCTGATGGGTGAGCTCGCGGGCTATCTTGCCGAATTCGGTGTTGTCGCCCACGCCCGTGACGACGGCCTTGCCGCTGCCGCCCGTTATAAAGCAGCCCGAATAGAGCATGTTGCTCCTCTCCGCCACGGGGGTATTCTCCGCCGCGCAAACAAAGGCGGCGTCCTTGTGCACCGCCATGCTCTCGCCGGTGAGCGCGCTCTCGTCCGACATCAGCTGGTCTGAAGATATGAGCCTGCCGTCGGCGGGCAGTTTTGCGCCCGTCTCAACGCACAGTATGTCGCCGACCACCACGTCGCCCTGCGGGATCATCTTTACCTCGCCGCCGCGTATGACCTTTACCAGCGTGTCTTCGCCCATGCGCGAGAGGGCCTCGAACGCCTTTGCGCTCCTGTCCTCCATGACCACCGTGATGGTGACCGAAAGCGCCACCGCCACCAGTATGCCCACGCACTCCACTATGTCGAAGTGCCCGCCCGTGGACACGCTTATTATCTGCACCACCACGGAGATGACGAGCGCCACGAGCAGGATGATGAGCATGGGTTCGAGCAGCGCCTCTCCTATCCTGCGCAGGACAGACTTGGGCTTTTCGCGCGTGAAGGCATTCTTGCCGTACTTTTCGCGGCTCTCCTCGACGCGGCTCTCCGAAAGCCCGGCGTCGGGATCCACGTCGAGCGTTTTAAGCACTTCGCGCGCGGATTGCGTGTACTCCTTCATTGAACTGTGACCTCCTGTTTTTTGCAAAAAAATCCGCAAGCCCTTCGGCTTACGGTCAAAAGAAGCGCGCAGAGCCGAAAGGCCGTGCTTGCACACGGCAACGGTTACGCGAGTCTGGTGAATTTAAGGCAGGCCAGGCAAGGAAACCTTGCCATGATGTTGGTTGACTGCCACGCGCACGCGGCGCGCTCACTACTCCCCCACGGGATCAAATTGCCATTAGATATTACCACATTTATTTTTCGCCTGTCAATCTTTTTTAAGCACATTTCTGCGTTTTTACTCCCGGCCTATGTCCGTGACCGTGGGCAGAAAATCTTCACGTATGAAGCGCGCCGTGTCCATGCAGTTTGCGACCATTTTGACCGACCTCTTCTTCAGCCTGCCCGCGTCCGACAAAAAGAAAGTCACCTTGCCGTAATTAAGGTTGCCCGAATACGCCCAGCCGTAGATCACAAAGCCGAGTTTTGCGGGATATGCGCGCACGTCCGCCACCTGGCGCACGGCAAAGTACTCCCTGCGCCCGCTGCGGTGGCACAGTTCTATGTACCCGTCGGAACGGTAGGCTATCGTGTAGGGCGGAGCAGTGGCAACCGAGCCGACGTCGTAAAAGGCGCGCGTAAACAGCAGCACGCACACCGCCGCGTCCGCCACGAGCACGAGCGCGGAAAGCGCCCAGAACGCCGCCGCGTCCGAAGGCAAGCAGGCCGCCACCAGCACCCTCACCGCGATAACGGCAAAGATGGTTATGAGGATAGCGAGAAACACCGATCCCGTTATCGCATCTTTCTTTCTGAGCGCCACCCTGCCCGCGAGCGGGGTAAGACGCGCCGCACCCTCCTTCATGGCGTCCTCTTGAAAACTTACTGTAAAACTATCATACCACTGCGCGGCGGCAATGTCAATCGCAGCTCGTTTCAAAAGCCGCAAAAAATATGCCCGCGGCATGCCGCGGGCAATTGATTAAGGGATATGTGCCGCTGAATGCGTTTTTAAGCCCCTGCGGCGCCGTCTGCGGGCTGCTGCGCGACGGGCTCTCCGTCATCGGACGCAGGCTGCTCATCCTGCCCTCCGCCTGCGGGAGGCAATCCGCCCGCAGGGCCGTTTTTAAGCGGCAGCTCCTTGCTGTACAGCACCTTGAGCAGTATGGGTGTGAGTATGGACGACACGAGTATGAGCAGCACCGTCATTATCATGAACTCACCGCCCAGCGCGTTTTCGCCCAGCGAGGGATCGGTGGCCGTCTGCGTGACGATGAGCGCCACTTCGCCGCGCGCCATCATGCCCACGCCGCCTATCGCCGATTCGCGCCAGCTGTAGCCGAAGCCCTTGGCAACCGCGCCGCAGCCGACTATCTTGCCGATGAGGCCCATGAGCACCGCGAGGAAGGCGAACAGCAGGATGGTCCCGCCCACGCCCGAGAAATCTATGTTGCTTATGCCTATGTTGGCAAAAAATATCGGCGCGAATATGGTGTATGTATTTACGTTGACCTTGGTATCGACGTATTCGCTGGTGCGGTGCACGGTGGCGAGCACTATGCCCGCGAGGAATGACCCGGTTATGTCGGCGACGCCGAAGATCTCCTCCGCCACCCAGCTGTAGATGAAGCACACCACCAGCGAGAAAATGGGCAGCCTGTGCGTCTTGGGCCACTTCTTTTCCAGCCACCTGAACAGCTTGTTTATGAGGAAGCCCGCGCCTATCGCCACCACGAAGAACGCCACTATCATTATTATGGTGCCGTAGACGGTGCCCTTGAACGCCTCGAACCCGTTCGACGCCTCGACGCTGCCCGAACGCGCGATGCTGGTCACTATCGAGAGCACGACTATGCCTATCACGTCGTCGATGACCGCGGCGGAAACTATGGTGGTGCCGAGCTTGGTGTTTATCTTGCCCAGCTCTTTGAGCACGGAAACGGTTATGGCCACGCTGGTGGCGGTAAGGATGGCGCCGATAAACACTGAGCGGTAGATGTGCGCCGCGCCCAGGCCGATATCGCCGAACGGCAGGCTGATGGCGATGCCCAGCCCGAAGGGAACGGCGACGCCCGCTATTGCCATGAGGAAACTTGCAAGGCCGGTGTTTTTGATGTCGTTAAGGTTGGTCTCCAGCCCTGCGGAGAACATTATCAGGATAACGCCTATCTTTGAAAATACAGAGACGGTCTCGTTTGAGCCGACGCTGCCTTCGAGCACGAACAGCGCCTTGTATGCTCCGTCCGCGACGCCGCCCTCGCCGGGCGCGCCCTCGAAGCCGATGAGCGTAAAGCCGCAGAACTGGCCGAAGACGGCGGGGCCGATGAGTATGCCCGCTATTATGAAGCCGAGCACCTCGGGCAGCTTCAGCTTTCTGAACAGCAGTCCGCACAACTTCGTTGCGAGCAGTATTATGGCTATGATTATCGCATAACCGAGGGGATGATCTACCTGAAACATAGCTTACTCCTGTCGTGATTTTCCGCGCACGCGCGGACCCGTGTTCTATTATATCACTTATTGCAAATTTTGCACGCGTTTTTCGCCCTGATTTCGCCTTTCCCGCACATTATTTTTTGCAGTCCCGACGCGCGCGGCAAAAAGTGCGCGGTAAATGCCGCTTGCACGGCAAAACGGGATCCGGATGCCGACAGCAAAAAAGGCAGCGGCGGAAGAAGAAAAAATTTTCACCTGATTTTTTTAATATTTTTTTGATTTGCCTATTGACAAACGGAATTTACATGCTATAATAAAGGTACAAAAGATAAAAACAAACAAAAAATGTTAGCGCTAAACATTTTTTCAAATAACTCAAAAGAGGTCAAAGATGAAATTCAAGTAGCCCCGAAAGGGGGTCAATGTCAATCTTCCGACGGCGCGATGAGGCGCCGGCAAACGATATATTGAATAGCAACGCAAGGAGGTAAAAGAGATGAAAAGAACATTTTACTTCTGCAAAGCTACTACGAGAACAAGGAGGGTAGTCCAATGAACAGTCATACCCGGGAGACCCTATTCTGAAAACACGGTTTTAATTTCGCAGGGATTCAGATCGGTTTTCGGAAAGAGGCTTAACCCCGAACCTTACCGAGGAAAGTTCCCTGAAGGTGACAAAAAATTTTTACGGCCGGCAGCAAAGCGCCGCAATACACCCGGAGCAGACGGGCGAAGACCGTTGAAGAGTTTTCTATTCCGGATAAGAAAATTCCGCGACAACGGCGAAGGCCCGGTGTTGCAAGAAGGACGGCAACGGCCGGAGACATTCATCTGAAGGGTGCTCCCCCTTTAAGGCAGAGGGAAGCCCGATAAGGAAGCTAAAAGATCTTGCCTGCAAGGCGATCTCGCCGCAAGTGCAAAAAGCACCGTAAGCGGAAGCGGGTCTCGGAATTAAAATTTAATAACTTTGAAAACAATGCCTGCACAGAAGTAATTGTGCAGGTTTTTGTGCCCCGGACTGTCGGGATATGCGGGAAGAGGCGCGCACCGCTTCCCCCGCCACGAATGCGGGCCCGGCCGAGAATGGGGATCACAAAAATAAACTGCAGGAAAGTTGGCGGAGTTTAAGGCTGGCGCAAGTTGTGTCACCCGTGTTCAGCCCTGCCGCAATAAACTTTTCATCGGGGCGAAGGCCCGGACGCAGCCGTAGGCCGATAGTCGTGATGGCGCGGCGCAAACTGCCGCAGCGATGCGGAAGAAAACAAGATCTGTTGCAGACCGACACATCGCCCTGAACGCCGTGAAAAGCGTGAAGGAGGTCGAAAGCCCGGTGCGCGGGATATGCGGATGGGAAGAGGGCCGCAATCACGCACGAAATAATCAGGGAATGCGATGAGGTATTCCGCATAGTTCGCGTAAGAACAACGAGTGTCTTTAAGGTCTGTATTATCGGTATCCCCCGCGGGACTGAGTTCCGCGGGGGATATTTTTGTTCTTCCGGCGCACACGCCTTAAAAAATCTGCCGCGACCGCCGCAACTTACCTTCAGCTTGCCGTTGCGCATGCATTCCGATCTGTCCGGACCGCAAAATTTTCGCCACGGCAATACAAAATGGTTGAAACGCACACTCCGCGGTGCTATAATTATTTATGGTGCAGTTCGTGACAAGAAAACTATACTCTTGCACCCACTTGATCACAGAGGATAAAGCACATGAAACTGAGGTTGATAGCGGCGCTTGCCGGCATGGCCGCAATTGCACTTACTTGCGCTGCATGCGTGCAGCAACAGGGAACTCTGGGCGGAGAAGATACCCCGCCTCCATCCCCTCCCGAACAATCGGACGAGCTGCCGCAGGAGCATGTGCACGAACCCGTATTCGTTGAAGGCATCGAGCCGGACTGCACGGCTCCCGGCATACTTGCGCACTGGGAGTGCGACTGCGGAAAATATTTTGCAGATGAAACTTGTCAGACGCCGCTCGGCGAAGACGAGCTGATATTGAGCCCCGACGGGCACGAATATGAACCTGTGACGACGGAACCCACCTGCACGGAGCAGGGTTATACGAAATATGTATGTTCCGCCTGCGGCGACAGCTACATCGACGGCTCCTCCTACACTCCGCCCGCCGAACACGATCTGTTCGTCGAACAGGTGATAACCGAGTCCGACTGCACGCACGGCGGCGAGCGCAAGCTGGCATGCCGCAACTGCGAGTATGTGGAAATAGAACCTCTGCCCGCAACGGGCCACTACTACAAAGAAACCGTCGTTCCGCCGAAGTGCGACGCTGACGGTTATACCCTGCACATCTGCGAACGGTGCGGCGACGAATATAAAGATAACTTTACGCAGAAGCTGCCGCACAGCTACG
>ERZ1090865.1119-NODE-1120-length-13857-cov-29.048735_pt1 | contig 13857 bp, 15 predicted proteins | sample MGYA00478478_ERZ1090865 | MGnify/ENA primary metagenome ERZ1090865 (study PRJEB33644, sample SAMEA5815715) | chicken gut metagenome | biome: Chicken; feature: Gastrointestinal Tract; material: Caecum | place: Ireland | collected 2019-01-01 | study: A study of... | reverse complement strand
CTCATCTAAATAACACTTATACTATGGAGGTAACTAAAATGGCAAACGTAATTCTGAACGGCAAGACTGTAGATTTTGACGCATGCGTAAATCTGATGGATGCCGAACTGATGGAGCGCATCCACACGAGTTATAAAGCTCTTTCTGAACAGGAATTTCTTGACCTGTATTGCGAAGCACATTTTTGGAAGTATGGAGAGGTTTTCGATATTTAATGTGTTCTCACGGGTCTCACATCAAAAGCCCGTGTCCACTGCCAGAAATAATAGGAAAGGAGTTTTGAATCAATCGGGGCTGTCTGGACGTTTAAGCAAGGAGGTGAAATAAAATGGTAACAAGAACTATTAAAGGCGTGAAATACACTGCACTTTGTATTGACCTCGTAACACAGGAGCCATACAATGAAAGTGGCTTTGTCAGCGGCACTTTTAAAAATGAAGCTAAGCTGGAAAAGACCGTAAAATCTCTCATTGAAAGCGAAAAGGTGAAAGTGGTAGCTATCACTGAGTATGAAAAGAAGTCGTTTTTCTATGTGATGAACGATGAAGCCTTTATCGCTGGAGCAGAAAAATATGAATCCCGCGAAGAATACAATAAAGCTAAAGGAGAAAATGAATAATGTACAAGGTAACTATTAAGGACTCCTCTTTTTCCGAGATGAGCAAGAAAGAGCGCATGATGCTTTGCGATATGGCGGGGGCATCCAAAATTGACGAGGTTCTCAACATGGTTGATGAAGTCACGTTTAAGCCTACCGGCTATGCTGTTCTTGAAGTTCACAACGACCGTTCTCGTGGCGATAAGGACTATGTAAAATATCTTTACATTGATGCTGACGGCAACCGCTATGTTTCCGGCTCCGAAAGTCTCTTTACCTCATTTAAGTATTACTTTGATGAAATGCAGGGAGAGAGTGAAGATTGGGCGATTGCCGTTACAAAACAGCCGTCCAAAAACTACTCTGGCAAGGATTTCTATACCTGTTATTTGGTATAATCTAACTGGTTTTATTGCAACGCTATTACAAGGCCCTGTAAAACAGGGCCTTTAATTTTAGGTGGTGTTTGATATGGCAAAGAAAAAAACAAAGAATCGCTTGCAAGCTGAACGAGAATTGCGAAATCTTCGTAAAAGAATTCGTACCGCTCAAAAAGCTGGGTTTGTTTTTCAAGAAGACCTCCCCGCGATACCGTCAAGAGTAACGAAAAAGTTTATTGATGAAATCCGCTCATTGCGTGGCGCTAAACTACGCGAAAGGGCTGTCGGTTATGTTGACGAAAGCACAGGCGAACTTCTCACACCCAAAGAGGGTATAAAGGCGACAAAACAGAAAGCGCAGCAGAAAGCAAGAGCAACGAAGATTGCCAAAGAACTTCCGTCTAAAGAAGAGATTGCCGCTGAGCGCTTACGTGAATATGCCGATATTATCTCCAATATAGCTACGTATAAGGATATGCTGTCTCAGGTATCAGGCCAACCCTTGAACCGCTCTCCGTCAGCACAAGAAGCCGCTATTGCCGGCGCACAGACTGTTTCTCAGATAATCGAAGCCGCTATTGCGCAAGGCGGTGAATCCTTGCTTGATGCTGTCAGCGGGAACGAAGAAGCCATAACAAACGCCATTGAAGTTATCATGTATGATAGTCGTGGCGCTAATATACAGAGTGCTGTGCAATTTTTGGTGCGCATTTTCTCAAAAAATCTGGATGAATCTACAATTAGTGATTTATCTGCACTGGAAGATTCTCTCGGGTGGGAATTGGAAAATGAAAATTAAGAAATACCTATATTATGTAGGTGATTTTGAAACAACGGTATTTGATGGTCAGGATTATACCGAAGTTTGGGCATCAGGCGTATGCCCTCTTTGGACAGAAGATGCTCAGATATTTGGTAGCATAGACGAAACTTTTGACTATTTAGCCGCTTTAAAAGAAAACGTCTGCATATATTATCATAATTTGAAATTTGACGGTTCATTTTGGCTCGATTTTTTGCTAAGAAAGAAAGGGCTTTCGCAAGCACTTAATGTTGTTGGAGAAACATCGTGGTTTGATAAAGACAAGTTTATGCGAAACAATACTTTTAAATACTCAATTTCAGTTTTCGGGCAATGGTATAACATAATTATTAAAGTAAACAATAAATTTATAGAAATTAGAGACTCATTAAAATTATTGCCTTTCAGCGTAGAACAAATTGGCAAAGATTTTAGAACCAAACATAGAAAACTGGAAATGGAGTATAAGGGTATTAGATGGGCTGGATGTGAAATAACACCAGAAGAGCGTCAGTATCTAAAAAATGATTTATATGTAATAAAAGAAGCGCTGGAAATCATGTTTGAAGAGGGGCATAACAAGTTAACAATAGGCTCATGCTGTTTGGCTGAGTTCAAAAAGATTTACAGTGATTTTGAATACAACAAACTTTTTCCAAATTTGTATGAATTTATGCTTCCGTGTGGTGTAAGTGTTGGTGAGTTTGTGCATAGGTCATACAAGGGCGGCTGGTGTTATCTTAATCCATCAAAGCGTAAAAAGGTAATATCAAACGGCTTAACTTTAGACGTTAATAGCTTGTATCCATCAGTAATGCACAGTGAGAGCGGCAATCCCTATCCAATTGGATTGCCTGAGTATTGGTCTGGTAATTATGTCCCCGACTTGCCAGAAAATAAGTATTTTTTCATCCACTTTAAATGCAGATTTAGGATAAAAAAGGGGAAACTACCCTTTATCCAGATAAAAAATAATTTATTGTATAAAGGAAATGAAATGCTTACAACCTCTGACGTATGGAGTAGTAAGTTAGAAAGGTATTCGAGATTTTACACCGAAAAAGGCGAAATTAAAGACACCATGGTAGAACTCACAATGACACAAACAGACTGGATTTTATTTAAAGAGCACTACAATGTTGAAGATTTAGAAATTATTGACGGCGTTTATTTTGATTCCATGATAGGTCTTTTTGACGAGTATATAAATCATTACAAAGAAATCAAATTAAAGTCAACAGGGGCACAGCGAACACTTGCAAAGTTATTTTTAAATAACCTATACGGCAAAATGGCAAGTTCGCCTGATTCATCATTTAAAATTGTTTTTATAGACGAGCATAACAAACTTGCTTTTAAAGACGTAAAAGAAGCCAATAAAAAACCGGGCTATATTGCTATTGGGAGTGCTGTAACCAGTTATGCAAGAAATTTTACGATTAGAGCCGCCCAGATGAATTATTACGGAGACGAACCCGGTTTTATATATAGTGATACGGACTCAATACACCTTGACCTGCCTAAAGACAGGCTTAAAGGGGTTATAATAGATAATGTAAATTTTAATTGTTGGAAAATAGAAAGTGAGTGGGAGAAAGGCTGGTTTGTAAGACAAAAGACTTACATTGAAATTGAGAACGGCAAAATCGATATTAAATGCGCCGGGATGCCATCACGTGCAAAAGATATATTTATTCACGCTTTAGAAAATAAAGAACCAGAAAATGAAATAGAGCGTGAATTTCAGGAAATAAAAACATGGGGTTTAGAGGATTTTAAAGAGGGTCTTATAGTTCCCGGAAAACTACTTCCCACAAGAATAAAGGGCGGTATAGTTTTGAAAGAGGGTTTTTACACTCTAAGATAAAATTAAAGGGGTGCGTAACCGCATCCCTTTTTTGTATCTTGAACCTCTGGCGACAACTCGCGGCTCGCAACACCGGAACAAAATAGGCATTATATTTCAAACGTGCGTTCCTATTTTTGTCAAATTGTCAGGCAGAAGCGGATACCACTTTAAAAATGGCTTTTTTGCATTGGGCGTTTTTGAAGCGGAAAAGACCGAGTCTAAAACACTCTTTTATATATAGCAATAAAGGAGAGTTTGAATTTATCAGTGCAAGCGAACTTTGTACATCAGTAGCCAATACAGAAAATTTAATCGGATATGAAGTATCCACGTTATCACTGCAATACACAAAATCCTTATATTCACGGATAGAATATAATTTTCCGTCATATTTAAACGTACAAAGATACTTGTTTTTACCCTGAACGTTACCTATAATAGACACGTAGTCTTTAATATACGTACTTTCGGCCCCATACCCATCCCTATCCGGGAATGCTTGCATAAGTCCCGATTCTGTTAAAGCCGAATTTGCACTTTCATTGAAATTGTGCTCCACAACTACGCGTTTACCACGCAAGAATTTGGTATCATCTTTTATTTTATCAGCTATGCCAAACGCTACAAAATAGGGATTAAGCAATGTTATTGGGTTACTGGCCATGTATACAGGCACATATCTATACTGCTTACCTTGCCCACGTGAAATTGCCGTTAAAATCATCCGAAATTTTTTGATTTCATCTTCGCAGTAATGCGATGTTTCGCTTTGAAATTCATCAAAAAATATTGATTCTACATCATTAAACACGTGGCTATAGTTTTTTATAAAATCTGCGCTATTTATCGCTATGGCGTAACCGCACAGCATTTTATCAATGTAAATCTCATAATAGCACCCTTTAACTTTTTGCTTAGATGTTAACTCGTGCCCTGGGAAAAAATAATTTAAGTCTCTTTCTATCTGGTCAGCCGCGCCGGATAGCTGATATTTAAAACGATAAAGCAGAGCAAAAAGTTTACCCTTTTTAAAAAATCTATTCAGCAATAGGCGCTCAAAGTATGTTGTCTTTCCGGCTGTTTTATTACTAACAGCAAGATAAAAAGTAGGCGTTTCACCGTCAATATCCTTTAATGACAGTAATTTGCTACCATCATAATACATGCTATCACCTCCCTTAATGTATTATAACATGAACTTCTATATTTGTCAATATGGTATTGACAAATATATTTCTGGTGTGGTATAATAAAAGAAAAAGGAGGTGGCCTAATTGCCGAATTACGCAGGTGGAGCGAGTATTTGTCCGTTTTACTCGCACGAATCCGATAAATCCATCAGTTGTGAGGGTTTTTCTGACACGCACAAAATAGCACTAAAATTTACATCGAAACAGGCTAAACTTAACTGGCAAAAAGACTATTGCATGACTTTTGATTTTCGGCGTTGCCCGTTAGCCGAATGTCTTTATTCCACGTTTGAGGAGGATTAAATAATGATTAAATCCAAAGAAGAATTGCTTGCATCTATCAATGAACTCTCCGCTGAAAATTTGGAAGACAAAGTGCTTGCATTGCTGGAAGATGTTTCGGACACACTGGACAGTCTGTCCGAAGTGGAGACAAAATTGAAAGAGCTTGATGAAAGCTGGAAAAAGCGCTACCGAGAGCGCTTTCTAAAGGGAGAGCTGCCCGACACTGTTAGTGACGATAAAACGGAAGATGCACCTAAAGTTAAAGATTTTAAAGATTTGTTTGTGGAGGTGGAATAAATGTATAGACCGTCTGTTTCTCAACTGAATGCTACGAGTATGGACATTATGAATACTATCCGGCAAAATGCATCGCCGGAGTATCAAGCGTCCATCCCGGCGATTGATAATTATACAGAGATCCCCAAAGTCGGTGAAGTTATTTGGGGGTATCCGGCCTTTGCTAACCAGTTTGTTTCTACTCTGGTAAACCGAATTATTTTGACATTAGCCAAAAGTTCCACGTTTAACAATCCCTATCGTGAACTTAAAAAAGGCTATCCGCAGTTTGGCGCAACAATCGAAGAATCCTTTGTTGAAATGGCAAAAGCCAGAGAATTTAATGTGGAAAAAGCACCCCAGCGTGAGCTTGCAAGAACTTTGCCCGATGTGAAAACAGCATTTCATTCTATTAACTGGCGGGTGCAATATCCGGTGACTATCCAATATGAAGACCTGAAAAGAGCGTTTCTGTCCCCTGAGGGTCTTAATGATATGGTAAATCGGATCGTAGAGTCGCTGAACCGCGGCAACGAGTATGACGAATTTTTGCTTTTTAAGTATTTGATGATTAAAGGTGTAAATCGTGAAGCTATTAAAAAGATTCAGCTTCCGGGCGACACCCCCACCGATGCAGTTACAACTTTCAAATCCTACTCTAACCTTTTCCGGTTTGTGAAAACCGATTTCAACGTGGCAGGCGTTCACACTAATACCCCGGTTGAAGACCAGTATATTTTCCTTGACACTGGAATGGATGCTTCGTATGATGTAAACGTGCTTGCAAGTGCGTTTAACATGGACAAGGCATCCTTTATGGGGCATCGCTTTTTGATGGACGATTGGACTACTTTTGACAATGACAGATTTGCCCAAATCCGTGAAGCTTGCGATTGCATTGAAGAAGTCAGTGCGTCCGAACTGATGGCTATGGCATATATCCGTGCGATTCTTGCTGACAAGGAATTTTTCCAGGTTTACGACAATCTCACCACCATGACGGAGAACCGCGTGGAATCCGGGCTTTATTGGAACTACAATCTCAATATCTGGAAAACGATTGATTACTCACCGTTTAGTAACGTGGTTGCATTTTCCACCCAAGCTGTTACCCCGCATGCAACCTTTGAAATGGCTATCACGGACAAAAGTTCCACCGAAAACGCTACTATCCTTACGCTCGTTACGTCCGAGCCCACAATTGATAGTGCACGGCTCATCCAAAACCAGGATGCTACCGGCAAGGGAATTGCCGTTCATCCCTACGGGGTTATCATCTATCCCGAGGGACAGACCACATTTACACCTACTGCAAGAATCGGCAATACGCTTTACACTGCTTCTGCCGCTCTTGCATCTACGAGCGAAGTCGGGAGTTCTGTGACGTTTAACAAAAATGCCTAAATTCATGCGCTCTATTAAATAGAGCGCATACATATTTAAAGAGTGGTGATAAAATGTATATAGAGCCAAATACAAACATCCGTTTGCTAAAAGACGTTCCTCTGGATAATACCTATAAACACTCTATATATTTTGGTTCCAGCGGCGCGCAGGTTAGTTATTTTAGTGGCAAAACAAAATATAATTTATCAAGGCAAACCTATCAGCGTGTAAATTTAGGTGTTTCCCGCGTTGGTATCAATGCAAATAATCTGTATGACTGTAATTACATGATGTTTCAAAATTCCAGCTATGGTAGTAGATGGTTTTACGCATTTATTAACAGCGTGGAATATGTCAATGATAATTTAACGCAGATTACTTTTCAGCTTGACGAGCTTCAATCATGGTTTTTTGATTATGATTTATTACCATGTATAATTGAGCGCCAGCACACAGAAACAGATGAAATCGGAGACAGCTTGACCAGCGAGGGCGATGACATCACAACTTATGTAAAATCTAACTCCTATTATACTGACGGTAGAGCATTAGATATTTCCCCCGTTATGAATATGCAAAAAATCGCTGTTTTTGCGAGTTCTGAAACACCCATTGTTGCAAACGGCGGCTATATCGGGTCAACATACTCCGCAGTTGATGTAAGCGTATTTGATAGCGCGTCAGCCGCCAACGGCTATATTACCAATTTAGGCGCGACAGCCGCCGATAGAGTGATTAACATTACAATGTTTCCGTCATGGGTTTCCCCGAGTGTAGAGGACGCACAAACTATTTATTACCGTACCTTAACTTACAATCTTTCAGAAAAGATTGGAAGCTACACTCCAAAAAATAAAAAGCTGTTACAGTATCCATACAATAAAATTACTGTAACTTCTCCGAGCGGCGGAACAATTGACATCCGCCCGGAACTTTTGGCGGATTATACGGAATTTAAGTTTAACGTATATGCAAACGTGGCAGGGAACCCGTCTCTATATTTAACGCCGTTGGCATACGCTGGTAGCGGCGTTTTATCCCCAAATTATGAGTATCTATTGCCCATGGAGGGGTATGCAAAATGCGCATTTTCCTACAGCGCATACGCGCAATGGCTGGCATATAATACGGGCAGTTTGGCGGCATCTACCATTAACACAGCTATTAGTGGGCTGGCAACCGGGAATTATCTTGGTATGGCAACGTCCGCCATCTCCACTTTGGGGTCTCTGTATGATATGCAACAGCGCCCCGCACAGGTAAAAGGAAGTGTTTCCGGTGCAGGTCTAAGCGGTGCTGGGTTGCTCTGTTATCAGGTTTCACAGGAACACATACCGGAAGATTTAGCTAAAATTTATGACGATAAATTTACTAAGTACGGGTATCGCCTTATGAAACTTGATACCCCTAATCGTACAGCAAGACCGCATTACACCTACATTAAAACTATTGACTGTGAAATTAGTGGTTCTCTTCCGGCTGATACTGCTGCTAAAATTTGTAGTATCTATGATAATGGCGTGACATTTTGGCGTAACGGAAACGAAGTTGGAAATTATTCGGTAGATAATACAGTGTAAAGGATGTGATATAATGGGACGTAAACAGGATAAGCAATTTAATCGCTCGGCTTTTCTCAATGGATTATCTGCTGATTTTTACCAAACGAGATTACAGGAAATCGCGCTGTCCATGTTTGAATGGAAAAATCTTCCGCCTGAAATTGACCCGCGATATTTGGAACTAACCTTGTTTAATAAGGGCGCAATTTGTTTTTTTAAAGATGAAGCTATGGGGTTTGTCGCACTCCCGTTTGTTTTTACCAGTAACTTAGACATTTACGGGAATCCGATTGATTATAGTGCATACGGCGTAAATGGTTATACAATGCCGCTAAATTGTGAAAATAGTGTTATTATATACAACAACTATCTTAGAACAGGCTGTGCTGAATATGTGAATATGTTCGCGCTAAAATTATATAACATTGACAGAACCATAGACGTTAATATTAACGCACAAAAGCATCCAATTGTTATACAGTGTAAAGACACTCAGCGCCTTACCATGCTGAACCTTTTTAAAGAGTATCAAGGTGACGTGCCGCTGATTTGTGCCACAAGTGACATTGATATGAATCAAATTAAAGTGCTGGATTTAAAAGCACCTATGGTCGCGCCGGAACTTATCCAAATTAAAGCACAAATTTTTAATGAAGCCTTAACTTATCTTGGAATACCTAACGTGAGCGTAAACAAAAAAGAACGTCTCATCACAGACGAAGTAAATAGAACGCAGGGTGGAACAATTGCATCAAAAAGAAGCCGCCTTGCAATGAGACAAAACGCGTGTAAAGCTATAAATGAAATGTTTGGGCTTGATATTTGGTGTGAATTTAATACTGAGTGCGTGAACGATGATGAAACGGAGGGTAAAGAAGATGAGCAAATATACAACTGAACTTAGATGGTATTGTGAATCTAAAAGCCCCGATTTAACAAACACGCGACAAATCATAGAAAATTCACGTCAATACGTTTTTGATTTTGACTATCCGATAGATGAACTTTACCGGCCGCAACTTGAAATAGATTTCATCCGCCATTTTTATACGCGTGAAATTTGTGAGGAAACAATTGGTCTATGGAAATTGCGCCTTGAAGATAGACTTAATTTAATTGGGCCTAAATACAATGAACTATACAAAAGTGTTGGGTTAATCACAGACCCTTTGACTGATACAAAATATACAGTTACCGAAAATCGCGGCGAAAATCAGACGTTTGAATCTAAGAAGAGTGGAAATACAAGTTTAACAGGAAAAGAAACGTCAAACAGTACAACAAACGATAATAACGAAAGCAAAATGTCAGATACACCGCAGGGCGGTTTGACAGGGTTAAGAAGCGACAAATATTTAACGCAGGCAACAATAGATAGTGCAACAAATACACAGAACGCGACAGTTAACACTACTAACAATACTAACACATCAGCTAATGAAAATAATAAACAGGAAACAAACGCAAACAGAACAGAAACGCATAAAGGCAAAACAGGTGGCAAAAGTTACTCGGAATTGTTAACTGAATATCGGGAGACTTTTATTAACATCAACGCTATGATTATTGAGGAATGCAATGACCTTTTTATGGGGGTGTGGTAATGAATTATAATTTCAGTAAATTCCAGCCGTTCCGGTATTGGTGTTATAAAGTGTTGCCTTTGGTCTATGACGATTCTTTGAGCTACTACGAGCTTCTGTGCAAAGTGATTGATGCGCTCAACAAAATTGGCAACACATCTAACGAGCTTATTACAGCTTTTGAAGAGCTTAAAGAGTGGTGTGAAAACTATTTTGAGAGCACTAATTTTCAAGAGATGGTCGATAACAAGCTTGACCAGATGGCGGAAGACGGTACTCTTGAATCCCTTATCAATGACAAAATCCTTGCTAATAAGGTAGACAAAACTGAGTTTGATGAGTACAAAAATCAAAACGAACAGGCCATGGATGCTCTGGAGGATAAAGTTGACAACATCGGCATGCAATCTCTTGCCACACAAAGAGTTGGTAGATGGTTGTTACCTAATCTCAACAGTACCAGTGACAAAGGCGCTACCCTCCAATATTCCTACGCGCAGGGAAGCGTGGTAATCGAAAGCAAGAATACTATCGTTATCGCATATATCCCATATAATACAGATGACTTCCAAATCAATAACGACTTGATGTTGCGGGAATATAATTTCACTACGGGCGCATTTATCCGCGAAGCTGTCATTCCGGGCGGAGGGCATGGAAACGGAATCACCTATAACCCGGCAAATAATCGAATTTATGTTGCAAAGTGTTTCACGTGGAACAATAAAACACAGGTGTTATCCAACGACATTGTTATTGTGAACTATGACAATTTCACGGTTGAATCGACAGTAACTTTGAGTGGAATTCCAACGCAAAATGTAACTTTTATCTCATACGATATTGACACTAATACAATGTGGAGCGGTGGTAGTTCCTATCTTTACCAGCTTTCCCCGGACGACTTGTCGCTGGTAAAGTCTATGCCACTTACACTTCCCAACACTATGCGCACCTTTACCACACAGAGCGGATGCGTTAGAGACGGCATTTATTATGAGGTTACTTCCTCTCCCGAAACACTCTTGACCTACAATGCTACAACCGGTGAGTTTTTAAACCTTTATAACCTGCCTAATTTTGGACAAGGAATTTTCCCGTGGAATGAAACTGAATCTATTACCTGCCTTTCCAATAAAAACCTGTATATTTTGACGTGCGGCGATAGCCAGCCCGGGCCAGAATATGAGATCGCACAACTTTTTGTCGCTAATTTAAGTGACGGTGTAGCTGAATTCAAGCCGTTTTACGGTAATGCTGGATTTTACAAAACTGTTTATGTTGATGCTAATAGCACAGCATTTAATCCTGACGGCACACAAAATAAGCCCTTTAAAGCAACTTCCGAAGTTATCAACATTTTGCGCGGAAATTCCAACTTCCTGACCGCTATTGTGTCAATCCAATTCACAAAGGGTAGTTACGATGCGATTAGATTGTACGGAATTTCTAACGTTGAATTTATTGGTAACGGCTCTGATTTTTCACTCATTCAAATTGGACGATGTAGTGGAATTCAGATTCAATCCTGCAATGTGAGAAAAAACAATTTTAATATTGGTGAATGTATTAACGTTTATCGTTCTACGGGCGTAAAGTTCGATAACTGCTTTATTGCCAATAGCGCCGGACTTTCACAGATGACAGTAGACCGCCTTTGCCAATTTGAATTCTCGGATATTATTTGGCGTGGTGGCAATAACGAAAATACGGGATATCTAATTCCTGATGATTATACGGACAGAATTTTTTTCCGGATGAATACGATTTCATGGGTGTGTGAGTATAGATTTAGAAATGCTGTATGGTCTTATAATAAACTTTCTCCAACGTCCTATGTTTTGTGGGACGGAACAGCCAATAACGGAAGTACAAACAATTATAATCCCTCTATTAGTGCTGGCCTGTTCTCTTTCCCTGATATACGCGGCGCTTTCCGATATGTTACATTTACGATAGAGACGGGAGACAGCCGCAGACGTTGCTATAAATTTTACCTTGAAAATCAATCGTCCGCAACTTATTTTATTCAAACAAATAACGTTGCTGATACTGCTAACACGGCGGAAATTAGCGAAATTCAAATTCAATTAGGTGAAAATAACTGGAAATTTACCAAATCGCGGGGTATGAACCTTGTAATTGGTGGCGATTCACAAGTCACCGGCTCCATGTTTGAGCCTAATATAGCCGTAAAAGTAATCGAGTTGAGCGACATTTAAGGGAGATGCAATCAAAATGTTGTGATATAATTTAGTAGGCATCCACTGTAACCTCCTTTTCGGTAATGACAATGCGCCGCTTAGAAATAAGTGGCGTGTTGTCATTTTAGGGAGAGAGTCTAAAGCGTGTGTGTTATAATAGATGTGCCTTAGATTCCCTCTTTTGGCCAAGCAAAAGAGCCTTGCCGCCGTTTCCATCCGGCTTGCAGGGCTCTTTTCTTTTAGGGAGCGCTCATGCACAACACATGCTATAATATAGATGGTTCATGTAGATACTCCTTTCTGGCAACAACCCCGCTTGTTTTGGGTAGGTGACAAGCGGGGTTGTTGTTTTTTATGCGTTTGTATGTTGAGTTTCCGAGTACATCAGCCCATACAAGGCCAAGAGTTCAGTGTATATAGAGGTGAAAATATCAATATAATTTACGACTGTTTCATCGCCAGAGTCGGCAAGGTCAATAAATTTCCCTGCGGCTTCGGTCATTTCGTCAATTGCTTTTTCAAGGTGAGTTAATACATCATTCATCAGTTAGAATCCTCCATTCTTTTATTTTGGCAAATAGCTCTTACAGCGCCACCAATCATGACATAGGCCTGTGCATAACGATTAAATCCATGTGTTTTCTTTACCCTGTTTTCCCATGCATCAATAGTGCCAGCAAAACAGCCGCAACGAACATATATTCTATCATCGAGCATGTGAAAAAAGTATGTGGTGCGCCCCGCTGAACCAAATCCGCCGGCAGTATACATTGCCTGAAATATCCCAAATTCACATTTACAGTCTTCGCCAAAGGTACAGAACTCACCGAAGACACAGCGCTCACCAAAGGAACAGCACTTACCAAAGGAACAATCCATCCCAAAGGAACAGAACCTGCCAAAGGAACAATCCATCCCAAAGGAACAGAACCTGCCAAAGGAACAGAACTTACAAAAGAAGCATTCCGTGCCAAAGGAACAATCCACCCCAAAGGAACAATCCGTACCAAAGGAACAGTGCTCACCGAAGAAACAGCGCTCACCAAAGGAACAGCACTTACCAAAGGAACAGCACTTACCAAAGGAACATTGCTCACCGAAGAAACATTTCACGCCGAAGTAGCATAATCCATCAAAGGAACAGCGCTTTGGAAATTTTGTGATTAGTGTATAGTCGCCTGACGGGCAATGCTTGTTCCCGTAGCTGTCCACGGAAAATAGGTCAAATTCTTTTTGTGTGTATCGTTTCATTTTCTTTCACCCCCTTGCTTAATCGTCCAGATAGTCCCCGGTTGATTCAAAACTCCTTTCTTAATATTTCTGGCGGTGGACACGGGCTTTTGATGTGAGACCCGTGAGAACACATTATGCTTTAAGACAAACGTACCACGCACCGTCATAATTCTCAACTTCATAAAACCACCCGCCAGAATATTCCCGCACATACGGATTGATTTCCTTGTCTGCGAATACGCCGTTCTTACAGCTTTCTTTTACCGTTTCTTCCCATTCTGCCAGCGTATAAAACCCTGCTTTTCTAAGCTCCCGGAAGAAGCGATTAAGAGCAACTTTCCAGCTTTTTGTTTCAGTTAAAAGGTCTGCGCAAAGACCATCATTTCTTTTAACCACTGCTACCAGCTCCGTGTCCTGCTTATTCTCGCAGGTCTCGAATTCATCATAATTCTCAAAGTACATAGTTTTCATTTTAGTTACCTCCATAGTATAAGTGTTATTTAGATGAA
>ERZ1090865.1116-NODE-1117-length-13873-cov-130.156028_pt1 | contig 13873 bp, 19 predicted proteins | sample MGYA00478478_ERZ1090865 | MGnify/ENA primary metagenome ERZ1090865 (study PRJEB33644, sample SAMEA5815715) | chicken gut metagenome | biome: Chicken; feature: Gastrointestinal Tract; material: Caecum | place: Ireland | collected 2019-01-01 | study: A study of... | reverse complement strand
TGTCCACATCCGTCTTATTTTCCGTGTATTCGTAATTTAAATATTGTTCCGGATGCGCCTGTATGTCTGCCAGCGGAAGTTTGTCTGTCGGGCCAATGATCTCGTTGTAGTCGTATTCGTAATAAGTCTCATGCGTTTGACCCTCGCCTATATCTGGATAGCTTTCCGTCCCCTGTGTTTCATTCAGGCAGATAAAAATATAGGTTTTGCCCCCGGTTGCAACCGTCTTAACCGGCAACTGCGGTTGTGAAAATCTTGCTTTCATTTCTTCTTATCACTCCCTTGCATTTCTTGAGAATAGGTTTAACTTTCCACTTTCTTTCGATCTTTCTGCTATTCGTGTGCTTCAAATATCCATAATAGGATAGGCATTTCTTAGATATCCGCAAGGTTAATTCTTTCCTAGCCCTGCGGAAGCTGCGTCGGACACGGAGAAATGTTCTCCCGCGAATCTCTGTATGTGTTCGATAGATTTTAAACCCCATCATGTCAATAGGGGTTTCATCAATGCTTCTGACCTGCCAGTTATCTTTTATAGTCAGGCCCATTTCGTCAGCCTTTTGGATAATCTTCTTTGCTGCCATTTCCATGTCCCGCTTCCGAGAGCCAATCAAAAGAATGTCATCCATGTAGATGAGGCAGTGGCGGATGAGGTTTATTCTCTTCCCCCGTCTGGTCTTATATAGACGCTCCATAATGTAGTGGTAAAGAACGGACATATATAGATTGCAGAGATATTGACTAAGATAGGAGCCTATGCTTAATCCTTTTTCAAAACTGTTTATAAGTGTTCTGATTAGCCAGACTAGTTTTTCATTTTTTATGTACTTTTTCAAGAACGTCATTAAAAGGTCGTGGTCTATACTCTCAAAACATTTCTTTACATCCAGTTTTGCAAAATACCTCATATTGCGGTTTTTTATCCAGCGACTTATAACTTGCTTGCCTTTTGTTGTGCCTCTCTTTGGAATCGAAGCATATTGGTATTCGCCGATTCTTTTCAGTAATGGCTTCATCCCTTCCACAGCAATATAATCATATAACTGCTGTTTGATATTCTGGATTCCAATTCTGCGGATTTTGCCACTGCTTCCGTCGATTTTGTCTCGATACCAGATTGGCGGAAAGGAAAGCGATTCATTTGCGATTTCTTTCTGTAAATCCGATATGATAATCTCTACAATCGGATAAAGTGATTTCCTCCCGTATCTGTGATGGATGCACCTTATCTGGTTTTCCGTCAGGCCAGATACCTGCGAAAAATATCTGGTCACGTCATTTCTTTTGTATTTATTTTTCAAGCAGGCGTATACAGCCCGACTTATCAGTCCCCTGTCCGTGATATCCACGTCCTTGCATAATCTTTTCATTTCGATTATATAAAGAGGGCTTTCGGTTATTCTACTAACCCCAATATATAGCAAATCCTATATATTCCCGCCGAAGCAGGCTGGCCTTTCTTTCTTATTTTATGGTCTTTCACCAAAAGAGCCTTTCGGCTACGGATTTATCCGCGAAATGCGACGCTAGCAAAAAAACTGATATATAATATCAGGCGAGGTAATGCCAGGTACTCCTGTCGAGCCTGTTCCTGCAATTCAAGTAGGCTGAACCGGCGTTCGAACCGTTCCTGAGGTTACCGCCTTTGCGCCGCAAGTCCTTATTAGGGGCTTTGCCCCTCTTCCCCTACGGGGAATTCACCCCGCAAGGCCTTTTAATCGCAGGCGAGGAAAAGCCAGGGACCCCCGGCGAGCCCGGACCAGCAAGCCAAGCAGGCAGAACCGGCGCCCGAACCGGACCCGAGGCCACCGCCCTGCAAATACTCTCGCGTACCGCTTGTTGCACTGGCACCTCCCGCATAACACCTATCTCCAGTTCCCTGCGAAGAGCCAGAACCTTCTGCGGAAGGCCACCATCCGCCAAGGTCTGCATTTAACTCAAAATCCCCAATCCACCAGTCAGCGTTATTTCCCGCTGCCGCAGCAGGTATGGTCCCGATTTCCGTGTAAGTGCTTCGGATCGTAGCATCGGAAGAAGAGTGCGCTACCCCTTTCGGTGCCACCAGAACTTTTTTTGTATAATCCGCCTGTAAATCCAGTACCGTGTCACTCGCAACGATATACCCACCAACAGCATATTCGCGCCCCTGAACCCGGTATGCGTGTTTGCCATCCGTGTTAGATACCGGAGAGCCGTCATGGTGTCCTAAAACGGAATCTGTAGTTCCGCTCCATGCGTGCATAGAGGATAACATAATCGGCGCCGAAAAACTATCCGTATATACATGAGGCTGAGTGTTGAATGCCGATTCCTCCGGGATATCAAGATAAATTGCAGTATTCGTGCCATCATCCAGAGCCACTTTATTGATAACCTTAACATCATCCGCGTAGGCATGGATTGTGGTCTGTTCGCGGTCATTATTTGCAACTCCGCTGTTATTTCCTCCATATCCTACTGACACATAACATCCGACAGGAATGTTTTCTGCCTGCGCATTTGTGACTGGGAAATATGTGTGGATGTCCGCGCTCTGGATGGATGCCTCGTACTGTATATTCCAATTTGTCACGCCTGCATATAAATCCTGTGAGTTTTTCGTATTTCCCTTAATTGCGTTAAATATGATCTGGAAAACATTTCTGCACGCACCTGCGCCCCAATATCCCTCGCCTTTTTCCTGATAATCCGTAATCATCGAATTATGAGGCTGATTTCGTTCTGGCTTTAACCCTGGCTGAGACCTGAGTTTTCCATCTGAAGCGATACCGGAAACGTATGCGGAGCCAATGCACCACGGAACCACAGTTCCGTCTGCCTTTTTACATTCAGTCCACGGCACCAGGCCTAATTCCGGGTGTGGTGTGTCGGAAATGGTAATCAGATCATAATCTGCATTTGATGTGTCCCACTTCCACCAGAAGGACATCTGCATTGCGCCAACGTCTACCGCCCCAGTAGTGGCGTAGTTGCTCGTGCCCTCGATGGCGGTAGGTCTTGCCGTTCCGTCTGCATCGCGGATGTAATTGCAATGTACCCATTCGAAAAGCGGGTTCTGCCCGTTCAGGTAATCATCCTGCCCCTCTACTGTGTCTGTGGACGGCTCAAAAACAAGACCGGCGTTATCCAACATCTTTTCTCCGGAGGATGAAGGATTTGAAGCGAATTTCCAGAGCTTTGTTTGGTAGATTTTCCCGGTACGGCGAAGGGCGTAGTAGTTCTCGATAGATTTTTCCAGTATTTCCTGATTATCAATTGGTGGATTTGTTTCAAAATATTTTTCAACTGCTTTTTCAACTTGATCGTCCGTTGCGTTTTGGCCAGGTTCGCCTTTTTCGCCTTTATCTCCAGTATCACCCTTTTCACCGTCTGCCCCATTGGTGACGGTATAAGTTGTAGTCTGACCGTTGGTATATGTGATGGTGTATGTATCAACAAGACCTTCCGTTCCGGTTTTCTCGATTTTCTGGATACCCACACCTGCAGGGCCGGGAGTGCCGCCACCTTGCTGAATCTGTTTCTTTAAAATCGCATATACTTCTTCTGCCCTTAAAGCCATATCATCACCGCCTTACAGTTCGTACCATGTGCCGCTAAGAAAGTGCAGAACTTTTGTTGTTCCTGCGCCGTCATACAGGAGCGCAGAACTACCATCGTCCACATAGGTTGGAAGTTTAGACTGGTCTGCCACTTTCCCCTCGTAACTTCTCCGGTTTCCATCTGCGTCTACGCACACAAGGCTCCCCAAATCCGGTATTGTGTCGCCAGGATAATAAGTCTGCCCGTCTACTACCATTGTTTTGTCTGCTACTGCCATTTACGCCACCAGCCTTTCTATTCCGTATGGTTCTACATACATAAATCTGTTTCCGAGAACATCTTTTGCCACGCCAAATATCATGCCTGAATAGTCGGCCAAAAAATTGCACGCCCATTCCTCTGCTTCTAGCCAATATTTTCTCTTTACCATGCGGTGCAAGCCTGAAATTAGGTCGAAAGAAAAAAGGGCGCAATGCCCGAGTTCGTGAATAAACACTCTATTCAGCTTTTCTCCATAAAGTTCATTTGACAGATAGATTGTCATAGTGGCGCTGTCAGTGACTCCTATTGTGAGAGTACCTGTTCTGTCCACCAATACCGGGTCTGTTGGATATGTAAATCTCACTCGCCACCGCAGTCCGTTCATGTAAAATTCATCTATCATGTCATCACCGCCTTACGTTTCGTAATTTATTCCAAGTCCAACCGCCTTATAAAATTCTTTTTCCATCTGCTTTTTTAAATCTTCTAAGTCGATTGTGATTGTGGTATTTTCCGCCACTTTCACATCCCTATATTCATGTTTTGCGAGAATAGGCTGAGTCATAGATTCAGAAACATTCATGGCAACATTTTGAGCAATGTTAGGCTCAATGTATGCGCACGCTTCCAATCTCTTTTTGCTACACTTTTCTTTGAACGGGCATTTTCTGCATTTTTCTGATAACCTTGATAAACTTCCCATACTGCACCACCTATTGATAATTCATTGAAAATCTATAATCAAAAAGAGCCAACCTCATAAGAAGTCAGCCCTTTTCATATTCAAATTACTGTAACTGCTGAACCATCTTTGTGAGGTCGGCTTTCATCGTCTGCCTCAGTGTTGGGTCAGCGTCTTTCCACATGTCACGCATGTTCTCCATAACGTCTGCCATGTATTCTTTCATGGACTCATCCATCTGCTTTTTGGACTCAGCGTCCTTTGTCTCATGGTAATGTCTGCGCCTGTCCGAATATCTGTCATAGCTTTCCCCATATCTGGACGGCTGTCTCATTCCCTCATACCCTGAGCGGCTATTCCCACCGCCGTAATTGCCGGAGTAAGAGCCAGAGGAAGATGAGTTTCCCATGTTCCCGCCCCTGTTACCGTCGGTATATCCCATGCGGTATCCGGTCATCGGATAAGGAATATCATCGTACATATCGTACTCGTCCATGCCATCTTCCATCATGTGAAGATATGGCGTATATCCTGCGGAACGTCCTCTACCGGAACGGTGAACAAATCTACCGTTTCTGGCACGTCCACGGTATCCCATGCGACCCATGAACTTTTCTTCCTGTTCCGCTTCATCCATGGCTTCAATGCCACGCTTGTTGATGTCGTACTCCGTAAGGTCTTTCATAACACAAGCCCATGCTTTCAGCTCGTCCAGTTCCTCACGGTTCATTTTGTTAAAGTCGGAATAGCAGGACTTAATATGCTCTCCGATTCTCTTTGAATATTCGTGCATATTACTTATCCCCCTTTCTGCTTACCGCCACTGTCTGTGCGGCTGGTGTAGTTGGTGCTGTTCCATCAATAGCAGATAAACTATTATCTGGCGCGCATGACGGTTTTCCTAAAAGCCGGAATGTTCCGCCCGTTGCACTTGTGGACACCTCTGTGCAGTATTTTGTCCGTGTTCTTACGCCACAAGCTGTCACCTGTGCGCAATTACACTTTGTAAGAGGGTACTGCTCTGTTCCGGTTCCAATTTGAATTACAACCGGGGCATTGATCGTAGTTGTGTCCGGGATTGCCTGCGCAATCACGATACAATATTTGCAACCTCTCGTGTAACTTCCTGCCGGAAGAGTAATTACCAGATTACCGCCAGTAAATGCCACCGCTGTTGAAATTACAAGCTTATTGCAAAGTTTGCATACTGTTTTACAAGCCATATTTCTTACCTCTCATAATCAATAAGAGGTGAGTCGTAACTCACCTCTTAGAATTTAATCAACCTTTCGGTGAGTTCTTTTTCTTATTGCGCTGATACTCTGCCGCTCTTTCCTTTTGCAAGCATCCGCAACTTTGAGTATGTCCACTTTTCAATTTCCATGCTCCTACAATAACTTTGTTACCGCAATCGCATTGACAAACATATCGAGAATTATTATCTTTTCCGATATATTCATCACCGGCATACCCCAAAACAACAAGCCTCCCGAATCGTTTTCCAACCAATTCTTCCCTATTTCTCCCCTTGATTAAAGGTTCTGTTATAGCTCTTTCAAAGTCCCATCCACGGCGCAATCTGCATAAAACAGTATGGTATTTTAGCCCATATTCTTCACACCATTGGGCAAGATTTTGTGTTTTTCCATTATAAGTAAAAAATCGGCTAGTTCCTCTGTGCTGGTTGTTTTCAGCGATAGTAACCCATTTGCAATTTTCTGGGCAATAATCTCCGTCATTATCTATGCGGTCAATAGTCAATTCTTCTGAATAGCCATTTTCAATCGCCCATTTCTCAAATGATTTATAATCATTAAGCCATTCATCGCAAATTTTAATTCCTCTACCGCCATACCTATGATACCTTTTGTCGTTCGGATCGTAACAGCGCTCTTTCATGTGTATATAACGCCTATAAAGTTTCCTGTTCATATCAATCACCTCATAAGCATTATAACACTTTTAGTTCGGATTGTAAATAACAATCTTAATTAGCAACATCCGGAATTGCATCCGCAACCAGAGTTGTATGCCGTTCCATATGCGCCATATCCATAGCCATAGCAACAATGCGGATTAGGCACAATATAGGATGGTACCGGGCAATCTGCTCCAAGTCTGCGAATAAGTTCCGCAGTCTGTGCTTCCTGATTAGCCGTGATGAAAGCGTTCTGTGCGCTCTGGCTTGCCTGGAATTTAAGAGTCTGATTCTCCGCCTGGAGAGAAGCGATCTTGTCCTGAGTCAGAAAATCTAATATTGCCCGTGTGTTGCTGTTGTTGTTTTCCAGAATATCTCTTGTAGTGTTCTGGATGGTGTTTCTGGTATCGCAAGCCTGTGTTGCCATGTTGTAATTTACATCAGCAAATCCTCTTTCGAGTGCCCGCTGAGTCTGGCAGCAACAATCCTGATTCTGGAACTGAATGTTGTTCAACTGCTGCATAAGAGCCGCCTGCTGATTACATCTGGACAGTTCCGCTGTAGAGAATCCGGAGTTGATTGCATTAGTCAGTGCGTAAGTGCTGTCGCAAATTCCATGCTGGATAGCGTCTACATCTCTCTGTAAAGTGTTGAATGCAAATCCCTCATTGATGTCCGCACGTGTTGCGTACCCTTGGAATCCAGAGCCGTTTACACCATTTCCACCCCAGCCACCAAAGCCATTGCCCCAGCCGCCGTTGAAAATGCCGAAGATCAGGAGAATCCAAATCCATCCCCATCCATCTCCACCAAAGCCATAACCATCATTACAGCCACGGTTAGTCGCGCCGCTTAATACAGCGACGTCTGCTGCGCTCATACCTGAGTTCATCATTATTTTGTTGTCTCCTTTTGCAATATATTTACAATTAGAGACATCCCGGGCTGTCTACTAAACTGTAGCGGATTTACTTTATTCCAAACTGGCTCTTGACCTGCTCAATCGCTTTATCAATGTCAAGATTGTTTTCTTTATAAAGGTTTCTTGCCAAATTTTCCAATCCAGCGCTATCGCCTTTTTCCATCATTTGTAATGCGTTTTTCATTACAGGGTTGTTTCCCATCTTACTACGAATCATATTCATAACCATCTGCTGTGCGTTAGGAGGCATCATTTTGTTTTCCTCCTTTCGCATTTTTAACGGTCTGTGTATGTGACATCGAATTTACCAAATCTTTTAAATCAGAAATTTCATTCAGCAAGTCCATCCGCAACTGACCAAACATTCCGTTAATGGTATTCATATCAACGGATGTCTGCTTCTGTTCTTTCTGCGATTCGCTTTCCGGCTGAACGGCTCGATATGTCACAATTCTGCTTGTACCATCTGCCTGTAGCTGTTTCGTATAAATCTCTGTCATATCAGACTTCGGATAAAAGGTCACGTTGCCTGACATATCCACATTCTTAGCCTTTACCACGTCAATACTGTCAACAATTTCTCCGTTTAATCCTATCGGCTGAACAGGCATCTGCTGTCCATACTGCGATTGATTAAACTGTTGCTGTTGTGATTGAAGCTGTGCAAGCCTATCTGGATACGGGTTGATCTGCCCGTACTGCTGTTGATACATTGGATTATTTTGAAAATAATAAGGGTTTGTGTATGGTTGCATATTTCATACCTCCCGTTCTTTACTTATATTGTAAGATTGGTAAGGTACGAATACCACGCCACAAAACCGCCATAAATCCGCCACATATCCGCCACTCTATATTCAATTGTATTTCAAAGAAACGCCCCGATAATACATCGGAGCAGCTTTCAGAATTTTCTTCTTCATTTTCTGGTTTATGCGTTGCACTGTGCGAAGTCCGTAGTCCATAATCTCCGCCGCTTCTTCCAGTGTTTTCCCGTCATAAACCCGTAGCCGGAAAAGTTGTTCTTCCCGGCTGTCAAATCCTGCTTCGTGAAGATAAAACTGTTTCTCATCTTCAATGAAGTCTTTATAATAACATTTATCCATTTCATCTCCTCCCTTATGAAATGGACTCCTTTTACATCGGAATTACACCGCTCAATAAAAAACCGACTAAAGCGCCAACTACAGCAGTAATAATCCCTGTCACCACTGTATCATAACGCTTTGCCGGTTTCTGCATAAGAGTTTCAACATTCACATCAATCTTATCCAGCTTTTCATTGATATGTTTTCGATCGCTTGTAGACTCTACCATATCTTTTTCTGTCTTCTCAATGCGATTGTAGAACTCTTTGTGGTCTGCTGAGTTTTTTTCTCTCAGCTGTTTCAGGTCATCTTCAATCTGCTTAAAGCGGTGTTCGTTGATACATTTGTTCTCGCATTCATTCATCTGAACACCTCATTGTTTCCAAAATAATCCTCCACTTAAAATCTGGCGGCTCCCCAACCTCACTCACTGCCGCCACCCTGCGAAAGCCGGGAGGAACAACTTTCACGCACCGACTTATACGATTGTCGAAATTGGAATAATCCCACGGAAGTAACTTTCTGGTGTGCCAGAGTTCTCATAAGAAACAGATTTCCCGTTCTCCGAATGACTTGTTTCTCCCTCTGCTCCTTGCTTATCGTAGTGATATTCCGCAATCCGTCTAATCTTGGTTTCGTAATTCAGCATTACAGAGTCATGTGCTTTCTGCTTGCTTTCCGCTGTGGAAAATCCGTTCGGATAAACTCTGGAAAGCACTTCCTCTGTCGCATCCTCAATCAAGGTAAGCAGAAAAGAATCTTGGCTTTCGTCATAATCATCTCCTGCATAATCCTTTAGAGATTGAAATAATTTCTGTTCCGTGTCCATCCTGCTCACCTCTTTCTTTACTTTGTCTTTTTGGGTCTTCCTCGTTTGCCAGAAGATTTTGCCTCCGATACTACTGCATCTGTTTCCAAAGTAATATCTTCATCTGATACATCTGGAATATTTTCAGTAGAAAGAAGTTCCTCTTTTTCGGGAACCTCTTCTCCTGCATTGTAATATTTTCCGTTAAACTTAACGATGTGGTCGTAAATCATGGACTCACCGCCTTATTTCACTTTAATTACATAGATGCTGTCCATACCCTCAAAGGAAGGAAGAACAATCTGGGATGCCGTTGTGGAAGTGAGTACCGGCGGGCCGTAATCCGTCTTAACCGCAATCGCAACTCCACGATCCAGAACAGATACGTCAACCTTCGGATCACCCAGAAGGGTTCTCTCTTCCGGTGTAGTACCATACCATGTATTCCCAAGCTGATTGGAGCCGATAATTGTCACATAGTTATCGGGATAGAACTTCTTTTCCGTTCCATCATAATCCTTGAACATCTTATCGTAAGGCAGCATTTCCAGTTTAACCTTGCGCCTGATGATTTCCTCGACCGTATCTGTGTCAAGGAATCCTACGTTTGTACCCATAATGGTTACAAGAGCATCCTTGATCTGGTCACATTCAAGAAGCATATCAAATGTAGTGCTGTTTCCAAGAAGATACCTTGCAGTCACACCGATGCTTGAAAGATACTGGATGCCTTTTCTCAGATCATTCAGTGGTTTAGCGGTTGTCGGCGCATCCCACTTATCTGATGCCGTAGTAAGTTCAACATAATGTTTTGCTTTCCATGAAGAATCTGGGTCATAGCTGTAATTGTGAATCATATTGTCTACGGTTCCAATCTGAATACCCAGCGTTCCGTTCTGCGGTGCAAGCAGCTGCATTCTCATTCTTTCAGCAGAAATGTCAGCGCCGTCAATCAGATTGTTTGTGTCATCATAGATGGACTCCAGAACCTCTGTAATGTACGGATCATCTGTATCCTGCACACGCATAATGTCAATCATATCCTGTTCTTTTACGGGCATAGATTCACGGAAGAACGGCATTTCTTCCTTGGTCATTGCGATACCCTCACGCGTTCTGATTGTCGGCATAGCATCGAAATTAGACGGTTTCAGAGCCACGCCAAGCCCTTTGTGAATCTTAATCCATTTCAGATCAATTCCCATTTTCTTTCTAGCCGGGAAAAAAGCCTCTCCCATAAACGGGATTCTATTGCTTTCCACTTCTGTTCGATTCAGTGCAACTGCCCTTGCACTGTAAATATCAGTAAGTCTCATGTTTCTCCTTTCTACCCCACAACTATTAGGGGTTAGCAACTAAAGTCTCTTATTAGTCGGTTTTTTTACTTTATTCACTTGCTGCCGCTGGGATTGTTCCTGCCACAGCCGCGTCCTCAATCACGATACGGCATCCGGCATTTACCAGTGCTGCAACAAGTGCTGCATCATATGTAATACCTGTATGTGCGGTAACTCTCTTGTGATTGATGTATGCTTTCTTCAGGATAGTACCCTGTGGTCTTCCCTCGTACACGTCATGAAGAAGAATACCAACCGCACCAGTAAACGGAGTAGTTTTCTGCGGTTTTCCATCCTTATCAACAGGGGTTCCCGCTTTAACCACTTTCTCTCCTGTGTCTGCATCTTTGTCAGTAACGTTACTGAAATCAATCGTCATCGGAACACCCTCAAACGGGATTCTGTTGAGGATTTCTACGTCCGAATTGACTTTCTGGGTTACAACACCCATGTCGCCTCTTGCCATGTTCTTTACCTCCTATAGAATTTCAAAATATCTTCATTGGCTCCGGCAGTACGTTTTCCAATGGAAACTGCCCTTTCCTCTGCCAGAGAATTTTTTGTATCACCGCCGCTACCGGCATTGATATCTGGGTTGTTTTTAATAAGTTCCTGCCTGTAATTTTCTTCGGCAGCCTTATTTGATGCGTTAATGAATTTACCTAAAGCAGAAAAGAACTTATCTGCATCTGCCAGTTCGCCAGTCAGTTCAGAAAGAGATTCTGCTGTTTTCTCATCCATGCCGATACCCATATACCGCTTGCTGTAATCCATCGTCCGGAATTTTGATTCAAGTTCTTGAATCTTTGCGTCTTTGGCTTCATCGGCAAGGCGTTTTTCCTCTTCAATCTGCTCTTCGGCTGTCATTTTGGTGCGTAATTGCTTCTTTGTTGCCGCAAGTTCTGAGGACGCTGTGTCAAAAGAATTTTTGAGTTTTGCTTTTTCAGCTCTTTCTTTTGCCAGTTCCGCCATGAGTTCGTCCACCGAAGGAGTATTTTCTGCATTTTCGATGTTCTGATTTTCGGTTTCAACCGTGTTCGTTGTTTCTAAGTTCTCTGCCATAATAAATTCCTGCCTTTCTGCGTTTTTATAGTGTTTCTCTACACTGTGATAAGATTTGCGTTATTTTCAGCGTTCTCTCGCTGTCTGCGCGATTATAGTCAATCTCCTGACTTAATATAAAAACAGCCGGTTTCCCGACTGCTGTTATCAGTAATATTCTATTGAACACCGGCATCCACAAACCAAGCTATTAGGTGGAGAATATTGCGTATCCCTTGGAAACATCATCAGCGAACCGCCCACATAGAACGGTTCACCTATTGGTTTTGATGTTCCGCCAACTTCCTTATGAGTTGCTCGGACTCTCTTATCGCCCATTGTCAGCCACCGCTTCATAGTCTTTCCATCAGCCAGCGCATCTTCATTACATTGATATGACCGGGTTGTGTTGGCTTCACATTCCGCCATGAATTTCCCCCTGTCTGGGGAATAATAGTAGTATTCCGACTGATGCTTCTTTGTGGAATCCATAATGTCATACGACATGTACCGAACGTACTGGCGGATATAAGGCGTAATGGTTACATATCCCGCAAGAGCGGACAGGTACCGGTTTTCATACTCCTGTCTTGCCCGCTCCCAGTTCACTTCATTGTACTGTTGCATGGTAAATAGCAGTGCCAGAACGAACAGAAATCCATCTTCCAGCTTTTCCGCAAGTTCTATCCTTTGCTGTATTTCATCATCGGATAATTCCATCTCGCCGAAAAACTGTTCAAAACTCATGCTCCGTTTATTTGCAACAAGATCGTTTAGTTCATCGAATGATAATCCTTCAAACATAGGCTATCACTCCGCCTGTTCTGTCCGGTCTGTCTGCGGCCCATCCACAATCGGAGACTGGGAAGCCTGATCGGAACTATCCTGCATCAATCTGTCGTCGCTGGAAGTTTTTTCTTCTCCGTAAGCGGATTTCTGGTATTCGTCGATTCCCTCTTTGGAGTCAATGTATACCTGCTCCACATCTTCAAACATATTGGCGACTTTCAGGGCGTGTCTTCCGTTTACGCCGTGAGATACCAGAGTAGCGTAAGCATTTGACTTTGTGGAAATATCCCAGTTTTGCCGTCTGGTGTACTTAATGTCAATATCAGAAGAATGGATACTTCTAAGCGGATCGCTTTCCGGCAACTCGCTTTTCGGCGCAAGGCTTACGGCTTTTATCAGCAGAATAAGCAGTTCTCTATCTGCGCCACATACCAACTGTTCTTCCCTCATGGCATCTACCGCCGCGGCATCCCACCCAGATGATAAACTGGATGCAATTCCTGTAGAGCCGCCGCCCTCAGACGAATACTGCATCGGAACGAAACACTTCTTCAGGATTTCATTCCGAGTATCATCAATCGCCGTCAGTGTTGGAGAACTGTCGAATGTGCTGGACATCGGCTCAATCTTCGGATTGTTGCCCTCGCCGCCGGTATAAGTCAGCAACCATTGACCGCTCTGAGGCTTAATCGGATTCCCGTTTTCATCTTCCGGGAACTTAATATCATTCCCCCACCATATCTCCTGTGTTTTCTGTGCTACGTCATTGGCAAAGTTGGAAACCATCGAGTTCAGATTGTCCATAAGAGAAATCTGTCGCTCAAAGCAGCCTGTCCGGTCAACAGACCGTTCATACTCCACAATCGGAATCATGCCTAAAAGGTTCGGATATTCTTCCACGTTGTCGCCCTGGATTTCATACCGCATCTTGTCTGTAAAGCATGAGTAGTAAATCTTCCCGGAACGTTTCGCATAGGTAACGCCCATAGCCTTTTTATGACCGATACCACGATAATAAACAACAAAAGCGCACCGGGAGTCCAGTGTAAAGACTTCCGCATATGCTCCTTTTGTCATTTCATTATTCCAGTCCTTTTTGGGGTTTACGATTACATGACCGATTCCGACCTTTTCTACAAAGTCAGCCAGCTTCTGTCGTTCTCTCCCGATACTCAATCCATTCAGCATCATTTCATTGAGTGCGGAGATTCCAGAGCTGTCCACATCGGTATCGGTGTTGTGGTGTTCCTTATTTCCTCTCTGCGTATAAATCGGCGGCGTTCCCCAGAAATATCCCTTCTTGAATTCTGTGACGTAGTTCGCCATATTGTCACAGGTCTGGATATTAATATCCGCACGAACAGTTTTTTTATAGGGCAACGGCTGAAACCCGGCCTCATAATCAATCAGGCATTGCATATCGCAGGCGTTCATCCGATGCTTTGCATATGCTTTTTTCAAAACGGAGAGAACATTGTCACGGTTGA
>ERZ1090865.1113-NODE-1114-length-13891-cov-11.999639_pt1 | contig 13891 bp, 10 predicted proteins | sample MGYA00478478_ERZ1090865 | MGnify/ENA primary metagenome ERZ1090865 (study PRJEB33644, sample SAMEA5815715) | chicken gut metagenome | biome: Chicken; feature: Gastrointestinal Tract; material: Caecum | place: Ireland | collected 2019-01-01 | study: A study of... | reverse complement strand
CGGCGTACCAGATCTTTTTCAAACAGAGTGCCCGATTTTACTGGCTTATGCTTCATAATGTTCTTGCTGGCCGGATCAACACCCAGTGCCAGGGCAGGCAAGGTAGCCGTGGCAAGGTTTACCCACAAAATGTGAACGGCCAGAAGGGGTGCATCCCAGTTAAACAGGGTTGCAACAAACAAGGTTAGAATTTCTGCGATATTACCAACCAAAAGGAACTGGATTACCTTCTGGATATTGCGGTAGACACGACGGCCTTCCTTGATGGCATAAGCAATGGTGGTAAAGCTGTCATCCAGCAAGATCATGTCGGCGGCATCCTTGGCCACATCCGTACCGGTGATACCCATCGCAACACCGATGTCCGCTGCTTTCAGGGCGGGGGAGTCATTGACACCGTCACCCGTCATAGCCGCTACTTCACCGGTGCGTTTCAAACTCTGGATGATGCGTAATTTATCCGCAGGGGATACACGGGCGAAGACGGTTGTTGTTTTTACCGCATCGTCCAATTCGTCATCCGTCATCGTATCCAGTTCCTCACCGGATATGACGGTGTTGCCTTCTCGGTAAATATCCAGCTCCTTCGCAATGGCAAGGGCTGTCACCTTATGGTCACCGGTGATCATAATCGTTCGGATGCCCGCCTGACGGCAGGTACGCACGGAATCGGCTACTTCCTTTCGGGGCGGGTCGATCATTCCGGTCACACCCACAAAAGTCATGTCAAATTCTACATTCTCATCATCATCTGTAGGTAGCTCCGTGAGGGTGCGCATGGCAAAGCCAAGCACACGCAAGGCACCCTCCGACATGGAAAGGCAAAGTTTTGTAATGTTTTCTTTGTCAGCCTCCGTGATAGGCCGCACACCTTCCGAAGTCAGAATGTGAGTACACAGGGGCAGCATTTCATCCACCGCACCCTTGGTATAAGAAATCCACTTTTCATTGATGCGGTGAACAGTGGTCATCCTCTTACGCTCAGAATCAAAAGGCTGCTCAAAAAGGCGGGGATAATCATCCTCCAAGGCTTCATGGTCGATTCCAAACGCCTGTGCCATATAGATCAGCGCACCCTCTGTGGGGTCTCCGATGATTTCTCCCTTTCTATCCGGGTCAAGACTGGCGTCATTGCAGAGAGCCGCTGCATAAACCAATTCTTTATAGACCGCAGGATGCTGTTTGGCAGCATTTTCAATCGGGGTAGTCGTACCGTTTTCAAAATCTCCGTTGACCGCAATGTGTGTTACCGTCATCTTATTGAGTGTAAGAGTACCGGTTTTATCGGAACAAATAACGGTGGCGCTGCCCAGGGTTTCCACCGCAGGCAATTTACGAATCAGTGCATTTTTCTTAGCCATACGCTGCACGCCCAGCGCCATCACAATCGTGGCTGTGGCAGGCAGTCCTTCGGGGATAATAGAAATTGCAAGCGAAATCGCAACCAGGAACTGCGGAATCAGCGGGCGCTGATAGAAAGCGCCGATGGCAAAGATCAGGGCACAGACGATTAGTCCAACAATGGTCAGTGTCTTACCAACTGCGTTCAGCTTTCGCTTTAAGGGCGTATCCGTATCGTCCTGATTGTCCAGCATACCGGCGATGTTGCCTACCTCGGTATCCATGCCGGTAGCTACTACAACGCCAGTCGCTCGTCCGTATGTGACAATGGCTGAGGTGTACGCCATATTACTGCGGTCACCCAGAGGGCAGTCTTCTGGCAGAATATCTTCTGCTTCCTTTTCAGAAGGGACGGATTCGCCGGTCAAAGAAGCCTCCTGCACTTTCAAATTGGCGGAATCTATCAGGCGTAAGTCCGCCGGAACCATATCTCCATCGCCAAGCATCACAATGTCACCCACTACCAACTCGCTGGCGGGTATAACGCTCTCCTCCCCCTGGCGCAGAACTCGGGCTGTTGGAGCGCTCATGTTGCGAAGCGCCTCCAGAGAGGATTGTGCTTTCTTTTCCTGCACAATACCAATGACAGCGTTGACGATTACAATAACAAAGATTACCGCCGCTTCCGTCCATTCCTGCAAAATTGCGGAAAAAGCTGCCGCGCCGATGAGGATAAGTACCATCGGGTCAATGATCTGCGCTTTCAGCATTTGTAGAATGGTTTTGGGCGGTTTCGAGCGCAGTTCATTGCGCCCATATTTTTTCAGCCTTTCGGCAGCCTCGGCGTCACCTAATCCTTCCTCGGAGGTATGTAAAGTTTCATAGACCTCCGTAAGTTTCCGTGCGTGCCAAGGCGTCTGTCTGTGTCGATCCATAATGGATCAATCACTCCTTTCTTTGATAAAATTTATATTCTGACCGCCTTTCAGCGGTGGTCAGCAAAAAGAAACACAAAAAGGCATAGCCTGCTATCTAAATGCTTAGACGCAGGTTATGCCTATATATAAAAACGTATTCAGTTTACAATAAGTGTTACTTCGGTCAGCGTCGCTACTGTCGGCGTCGTCCATGGTTGGTCTTCCAATTCCTTTCTTTGACATGTTGTTTTATAGGATACAGGAGATGTTGTAAAAAGTCAATAGGTAAAATGTGATTTGGTGTATTGCATACATTTCATCTAAAGAGAGCGGTTTATAGCCGCAGAATAAACAGAGGGCTCCCCACTTTTGCGGCGGAGTTCTATGCCCCAGAATTATTCAAATTTCCTGTCGTACAACAGCGCCACGATCAGCACCACAAAGCAGGAACCTGCATAGTTACCACTCCTTGTGCCACCTTAGGTGGAGGTGGGAGTATGACATGAGGATGGAAGAAGCCTGTACGGCACTTCCGTCCTTTTTTGTGGAATAATGAGGCTTCTTTGAATTCATCACTTGACATTGTGGCAAAGATCAGATACACCCTGACTTTTAATCACAAACTGGTCAGCACCGGGTTGTTGAGGAACGAAAAAGCCTGCAAGCACGAGAAGAGGATCCCTTCTCCCGCATTGCAGGCTGCCACCTTTCGCCGGGGGGATCCCCTGCCATGTGGAATGTTTTTGGTTTCTATGATGATTATAGAGCAGGTCCGGCCGGATGTCTAATACTTATGTTCTATCCTGTTCGATACGCTTTTTGTATGGCAGAGCCCTGAAAACTGAATCGCTAACCATCGTTATCCGGCGCGGCGAACCGAAACAGCAGACCATCGGCCGGCTGTTTCGTATCCCCAAAAGCGATGGGACGGAGTATCCGGGTATTGAGCCAGAGCCGTGACCGGCGTTCTTTCTTTTCATAGGAAGCAGATTTAGGAACAGCCGGGCCACAGCGATATTGCCACCCCGGCGAACATCTACGCCCACCCGGATTCCCCGTCCAAGCAGCTCAGCGCTGCCACGATGGAGCAGGCCCTGGCGCTGCCGGAGAGCGAGTAGCACGACGCTGGCAAAAACGGGGAGCCGGGTGTTTGCGCGGCTCCCCTGTTCTATCTTTGTAGCTTCCGCCACATTTGCTTTACAACAGCGATTTGATCATGATGATGCCGTGATAGTTTTCCCCATAGCAGTTGGGAATAAATCCGGCAGGCACAAACCCGATCTTGCGGAAGAAATCAAAATGGGCCCGCCCGTTGGAACGCAGCGTCCGCAGTTCTTCGGCAAAATCTGTGATGGGGTGGCCGTGGCAGGACATCCCGGTGGAACCGATCACGTATTTGAGATTGCGATAGCCCTTTTGCCGGGCGTATTCCTCCGCCTTCTGCAAAAGTGGTTCCAACGGTTCTTCCATGACAAGGGTGCCGGCCTCATCAAATCCCAGGTTTTCAATGGTCATGGTGGAATAGCCCGGGAATTCGGCACAGAGAATCCAGCCTCTCGGTTTGCCATCACTTTCCAGGTACCACCCCATCAGTGTGGCCAACAGCTGTACATCCTGCAGTTGCTGATTGGCTCCCTCAAAATCCCACCATTCCGGTTTGAGCGTGGACATTAATGTGGCCACGTCCGCCGCACGGGACGGTGTCAGTGCGTGAATGGTCATACAAAAGGCTCCTTTCTGCAAAACATCTTCTTCCCGAAAAAAGAACAAGGGCAAGGACGTTTCCGTCCTTGTCCTCATCTGGCGGAGATGGTGGGAGTCGAACCCACGCGCCTCTCTCGAGACCTAAAGCATTTCGAGTGCCGCGGGCCATTGGCTGATTGATGCCAGCAGTGGTCAAAACTGGCCGGTTCGTCCCCGATTTTTCGCGGTGGTTGGCCGCATTTCGGGCAAAATGCAAAAATTTCCTCGATGGTACGAATCGTTTTGAAACGCCCATTTTGCCCCAGTTTTGCACGAATTTTGGGAAAAATGCAAGATGGGATGCAAGATAAGCGACAGCCACCAGCCCGCACGGGGACTGGGCTGGCGGGAACACGGCCGTTGGCTGTCCCCGGAAAACGCGAGATTTGAACCCGATTTCATGTATTAATTTATTAAAATATTCCGTTTTGTATCATTTGCAGCCGTTCTCCGGCGATGGACGGTTCACAATATCCATTCCCCAAAGGAGAACACGATCATGGCAAACACAATAAAAAAGCGCACGACTGAACTGGGAAAAGAAATCCGGGCTGCCCTGGCGCCTTATCCCGATCCCATGTCCCGCACCGATTTCCGTAAAGCCTGCCACATCGGCACCCGGACGTCCATCTACCTGCTGCAGAGCGGCCTGGTGCCCTGCCGCAACACCGGCAAGCGCACCCGCTGTTACCAGATCGCTAAGGCGGATGTGGCTGACTACCTGCGCCGTCGCGCCGCCGACCCGGCCCGTTTCACGCCGCCCAGCGGCTGGTACAAGAACTACCCCAACCACAAGCCGCCGGAGAACGCCCTGGTCCGCCGCCTGGACCTGACCGGGCCCCGCCGCAAAAAGCTGCGCAGCCGCCTGGCCAAGCAGTTGGCCAAGGCCCCCGATGTGCTGACCTTGCAGCAGATCTGCGACATCACCGGCTACAACCGCCACACGGTCAGCCGCTGGTGTACCGAGGGGCGGCTCAAACCGATCATGAAAACGCCCACCTTCCGGGTGCCCAAGGTCTGGTTGCTGGACTTCCTGTGTTCGGACGACTACAACAACATCTGCCGCAAAAGCCGGAAGCACAACCAGATGGTGCGGGAGATGCAGGAATTGTAAAAAGTGCAAATGACTAAAGGAGCGGCCTGTCCCAACGCCGGGGTGGCGTGTGGGGCAGGCCGCTTCGGGTTATGAATGCAGGGGGCGAAACAAAACCTTCCCCCAACAAATAACTCAACTTTGTCCGCTAGGAGCGATCATTGCACCAAAAGCTGTGTAAATGGGGCGGGCTATGCTTTGCGCTGCAGTTTGCTCGGGACACGATGAGACCGCACCGACCGGCAAAAGGGTCAATCTACTTTGATTCGGTTGCTATTGCTTTCCACAAACGAAAAGGCCTCCGGCACCTTCGCTGCCCAGAGTTTCTCAGTTTTCAATCCGTGTCGTTCCAGCATGGTTCTGCAATCCTTCACCTTCAATTTGCAGAAGTCCGTCTTGAAATTACGGATACTGTTGCTTCGAGTCAAATCGGCAGCGCTGCTTACATCTGTGCAACGCACCAACTCATCTTCCAGGTTAAGAACCTGCGGCAAAAATATGATCTGCAATTTGCCACAGTATCTGGTCAGCAGTTCAAGATTCTTTTTTAGCTTCGCAGTTTGCTCCACATCCGTATCGAACACAAGAACAACAGTTGTACCGCTTTGAATGGACAACATTTGAGATTTTGGAATCAGGTTCTGGATAACATTCAACACTTTGATTTTGCCGGGAATCAGTTTGGCAGGATTCTGTTTCAGCGCCGCAATCAGTTGCTGTTCACAGGGGCCTTCTACATAATAGATGCACTTATTGTTCATTCGCCCACCCTATTTCCAGCTCATCCAGGAGCGAGTCCTGCGGCAGGGAGGAGAACACATCGTTTTCAACAGCATTTCGGACAGAATCTGTATTCCGCTTCAGTATATCCGAGGCAGAAACAGCCGATACTTTATAGATGCCATCCTCCAGTTGCTTTCTCAAAAATACATAGCTGTGCTTCGGTAGATTCAAATCCAGCATATCCGTGTTGTGCGTGGTAAAAATCAGCTGCTCGTTTGCGCCCAGCCGGTCCAGCATGATACCAAAAATCCGCTTTTCGATATCGCTTTGGATATACGAGAAATGCTCATCGCAATAATAGAAGGTGCTTTCCCCGGCAATCATAGCCGCCAGGAATATGGCTACATCAATGCCCTCCGCAGTTCCGCTGGAAAGGACCTCACGGTTCAGGAGTTTTCCATCCTGGATGATGATTTCGGTATCTCCGCGCCGGATGATAAAGGTGTCTTTCAGATCTTTTGACAGGCTTACATCCTGCAAGGTTGGGTCCAGCGTTCCGATCACAGCGCGGAGCGTTTTGAGCAGGATTGCCTGATTGGTTTTGGTCAGCTTTAGCGATTTTTCGATCTCCGGGTAGGCAAACCGGCAGCGAACCTCACCGACTCGCTTTTTCAGCGCAGTAGCCGTTTCGATCACCTCGGCAGTGCGGTCCTGCAGTTTGGCAACACACTTTTCGTAGGAATCCAGCACGCCGATCTCTGCATCCTGGTACCGGATTTCCACCTCATTTCGGTTGGGAACAATTTCCGCAGTGAGCCGCTGCAAACGGTTGTCTCCATTCACAAAGTCAATGGAGAAAGACCCCTTTGCACCGCAGACCATCTCACAGAGTGGAATCGGGTTGCCATTCGCCATATAGTTAAAAATTCGGAGCAGCGCTTTGCCCAAGCTTGTTTTGCCTGTTGCATTAGCACCCATCAGGATGACCGCCTTTTTATAGCGGAATCGCTCCCTTCCCTCCAGATTTTCGCTTTCTATGAAGGAATTGACGATTTTCTTGGGATAGGTGAAATTGATATTGAAATCATCAAATCCATAAATGCTGTTCAGCGTTAATTGTAAGACAACCATTCTGTCACCACCTTGTCATTATTTCGTATATCATGAAATAATGATAACATGTTTCCGGGCGGATTTCAAGCATATCCTGCGGGAAGATGGAAGTACCTGCACGGTGAAGCCCATCACCGCTTAAAAGCCCAGGCACATCACGAACATCTTTGAAAAATCAGATTTATGCACCCGCCGCGCCCGTTCCTATGCGGGGGATTATGGCACGGTTACTATGACACAGCGAGAGGGCCTGCGTTTTTTCATTTCCGCAAACCCTCTCGCTGCCGATCTCTCAAGGTTATGGAATCAGGAATGTGCTCTCCTCCGCCGGTTGGTTTTCAAAAAACATGATGTCGTAAATGGGTAGATAGGTGATCCTTCCCTTTGCCATGATCTCTCTTGCATTGGAAAGAACAAACGCTGTTTGAATGTGGTATTCCGCATTGTTCACGAAGTGATTCAGTGCGCTGTGTACCGTATAATCCTTGCCGGATTTCACCTCGATGGGCACGACCGACAGGCTGTTGTAATCGTCAATCAGGTAATCCACCTCTCCTTTGGTGCGGTTGTCGTAGTAAAACAGTTTGTACCCGTGTGCCGCCAATTCGCTGGCCACCACCGTTTCATAGACAGACCCCAAATTGATCGAGCGCACGTCCTCCAAAATGGCGCGAATGTTGTTGCCGTATAATAAGGCCGACAGAATCCCCACATCGTTCAGGTACAGCTTGAGCAGGTTCTTGCCCTCCGTTTCCGCCAACGGGAAATGCGGGTTGGACACCGCCTGCACGTTCAGCGCGATACCGGCGCTGATCAAATACTCGAACTCGTCCTGGTAGTCGCCAAAGGTTTTGCCCCGTTTGTTCTCGATCTGCTGGGCCACCACCCGTTTCTTCTTGTTTTCCATGTTGGAGGGGATCAGGTCATAGATGCGCCGGATCTTCAATTTGCGCCCGGCATCGTATTTGGAGGCATCTGCCGCATAGTAGTCGTGAATTTCCCGCTGCACCTCCCGCACGCGCTGGATGTTTCTGCTTTCCAGGAATGTGTTGACCGCATCGGGCAGGCCGCCTACCAGCAGGTACTTGCGGAACAGGTCCATCATCTTGTTGTGCATGGCCTCATCCAGTGCCTGGCGCGCCTGGAATTTTGCGCGCAGGGCCGCGATGGCCATCTCGTTCAGGCCATTGGCCAGCAAAAATTCTTCCAAGTCCAGCGGGTACATGCGCACTTTGCGGATGCTGCCCATCGGGATGGAGGTCGTCTGCGCCAGCGTAACCCCCAGCAGCGAGCCGCTGGCGATGTAGGTGAAGCGCCCGTCCTGCGCCAGAAATTTCAGCAGGGTCAAAAGCTGCGGATACTCCTGAATTTCATCGAGAAAGACCAGAGTATTCTGTTTTTCTTTCATTTTGTCGCCGTGCAGCATGCTCAGCTGGAGGTAGAAATCCTCCACAGAACGGGTCTGTGCAAACAGACGCTCGCCCAGCGAATCTTCCACCATGTTGACCTCAATAAAATTTTCAAACAGCTGCCGGCCCACATGGCGGACAATATAGGTTTTGCCCACCTGGCGCGCACCGTCCACCAACAGGATGCGCGGGTCTTGCGCGCTCAGGTGGTCGGCAATCAGGCGGGAAATTTTTCGGTACAGCATGGCGCACACCTCGCGAACGACTTTTCAATAAAATTATACGCCAGTTTTCATGACATTTCAATAGAATTAGGACACCTGTTTCATGACTTATCAACGATTCTATATGGGTACTCGCTCCGGGTATCTTGGTTTGGCGGGGGAGACAGGGCCGTTCTCGCAGTTGAGACAGGCAAGAATAGGGCAAGCAGACGCAGCGCGAATAACGATATCCGGTTTATAAGTTTGCAGATTTTGCGTTTTAGCTGCTTTCCCGCCGTCCAGCTATACATCCCGCAAGCCCAAATGATATAATAAGCATATAGTCTATAGAATACACCCGTCCCAGGAGGTCCCCCATGAGCGAAGAATGTCTGATCTGCGGCGCGCCGCTGGAATATCTCGAACAGGATACGATGATGGAGTGCGCCGTCTGTCACAAAAAGGAGTCCAGCAAGACCCGCTGCGTCCACGGTCACTATGTCTGTAACGACTGCCACACCCAGGGGCTGGACAGCATCTTCGGGCTTTGCCTGACGTCCGATTCCACTGACCCCATCGCCCTCATCCGGCAGATGATGGCGATGCCGTTCTGCCATATGCACGGCCCGGAACACCATGTGATGGTGGGCGCGGCGCTGCTGACCGCCTACAAAAACGCAGGCGGGGAGCTGGAACTGGAACCGGCCCTGCGGGAGATCGCCAGCCGCGGCCGGGCTGTGCCGGGCGGGGCCTGCGGATTCTGGGGCGCCTGCGGGGCGGGCGTCAGCGCCGGGCAGTACATGGCCATCGTGACCCGCTCCACACCGCTGGCCGCCGGGCCCTGGGGCCTGAGCAACCGCATGACCGCCCGGGCGCTGGAAGCCATCGGCCAGGTGGGCGGGCCGCGGTGCTGCAAGCGGGATTCCTGGCTGACGATCCTGGCTGCCATCGACTTCACACGGGAGCAGCTGGGCGTGACGATGCAGCGCAGCGTGCCCACCTGCGACTTCTGCGCCCAAAACAACCAGTGCATCGGCCAGCGCTGCCCGTTTGCGCCCGTCACCCGGCGCAAACCCAAGGTGGCCTTCATCTGCGTCCACAATTCCTGCCGCAGCCAGATCGCCGAGGCTCTGGGCAAAGCCCTGGCCGCCGATGCCTTCGAGAGCTACTCCGCCGGGACGGAGGTAAAGCCGCAGATCAACCCCGATGCCGTGCGCCTGATGAAGCAAGTCTACGGCATCGACATGGAAGCCTCCCAGCACAGCAAACTGCTGACCGACCTGCCCGCCGTGGACATCGTCGTGACAATGGGCTGCAACGTCCAGTGCCCGACCCTGCCCTGCCGCCACCGCGAGGACTGGGGCCTTGATGACCCCACCGGGCAGAGCGATGCGGTGTTTTTGGAGACGATCGAGCAGATACGGGAGAAGATGCTGGATTTGAGGCGGAGGGTGATGGAAGGAAAGCTGGGGTAAGCGGTATATTTATCAGAGGAGACGCGTCCTGCCATCCATCTTATCAGTTCCACTGGCATTAAAGCAGTGCACATCGCCATTAAGCAGCAGAGCCAGCCCGGCTTGCCGGGCTGGCTCTGTCTGTGTACAACATTTTTTCAAACAGTGAAGCGCAGTATGCCAGCGCACCATTTTGCCTGCGCACCATTAGGATACCTTGTCAAGAATAGCGCAGAACGGTAACTGGGATATCTGGGTAAATATCGGCCAAATTCAATTTGATATAATTGACGATTTTGTTGAGGAAGTCCGTTGAGTACCCCCGTCCGCGGACATCCAGAACGATCTCTTGTGTGGAACCTGAAGGAAGATGGAGAAGGCGATCCGAAATTTGACGCCGTAATTCTTGAATCAGCCCTCCCAAAGAAGACGAACTTTCCAGATTGTAGTTTTTTACTTCCTTGGCAAGTACCGTACCGTCTGGATTGCGGACAACGACATCCGGGCGAGTAGACCCCCCGGTGCTCATGGGGACTTCTTGATGGTCAAGATAAGCAACTTGCTCAACACCGCCATCCGTTAATTCAGCAACTTTCTGTTCGGACTGCCGAAATGTAGGTTGCCCCCTGGACGACCGGTAAATAGACAGAGCCTTGGAGCCACCGCCCACTACTGCGCCTGCAATGGCCCCCCATTTGAAGTTCTCACTGCCAGCCAGAGCAGCCGCTTCTAAAGCTTCTTCCATGTCACCGGTTTGATATCCCCGTACAACGCCTGCAGAAATTCCGCTGAGTGCAGCAGAGGACAGCGCAAACGATGTGCCTGTTTTGGCGGCGGCAGTAAAAATCAGGTTAACTGCGGTCGGGACACCGGTTCCAGCCGTAAGGCAGGAAACTGTAACGCAGACTAAAATCACACCGGTACCGATCGCCACATCTTTGAAAATCTCTTCTATAGAAGCATCCTCGATTGCCTGTAGTTCCTGTACGGTGGTCTTTCCGTCTTCGCCCAGTGTAAAGACATAGCGCGTCCCCTGGAACTCGTCATCCAGCTCAGCCAACGTGTAGCCAAAGAAAATGTTGGACTGCGAGTTATAGTTGATTTCCTCCAGATATTCTTGAGAAACGTATGCAGTGGTGATGTTGTCAATTCGATAGTCGTCACTGCTGAAATTGGCAGTCAAATCTGCATACACAGCATCTTCCACGTATTGCAGAAGATTCGGGTCACTCAGAGAAACAAATTCAGGCGGCTCTGTCTCCAGGTCCAGACTCTCAAGCGACACCTCTCCTTCCTGCATCGGCGTTGCGGTGGCAGTGGGCGCGGCGGTCGGCTGTGCCTGCCGCGAGGCGGGCCGACTGCAGCCGGCCAGGAGCATAGCCAGGCAAAGGAAAAAAGCAAGAATCCGTTTCATTTCTGCCCCTCCTTTTCCCTCTCTTCCGCCTGTGAATTTGCTTTGTCTCTGCTCCGACGGAAGGCAATCCCCCCGCCGACAACGGCAACACAGACGATCACTGCTAGCGCAATGCCTGCCGCTGGGAAAACAACCCCGGTTTCGGGTTCCGGCGCAGGTGTGGAGGTGGCTTCGGGTTCTGCCTCTGCCGTTTCTGCCGGGGCGGCGGACGGTTCAGGCGAAGCGGTAGGTATAGGTGCGGCCTCGGCCAGCTGGATCGTGCCATCCTCCTGGATGGTTGCTCCCTCTTCTATCAGCGCATTGATTTCGGCGATGGAAAGACCAGTCGTCATGTAGGCGCGCAAAACTTTATTGGTGCCAACGTAGATCTTTTTGGTGGTGGTCTGATCGGTGTAGTCGTTATGTACTGTGATTGTGTAGATACCCTCATCCGTGTACTCGGTGCCATCTCGGGCCGGGCCGTTGAAGCGGGTATCCTCCACCAAGCCATCGGCGCTGTCCGTCAGGACTTCCCGTTTGATGTTAACTCTGAGATACCGGGACTTGGCAAGATCCAGCCGAAATCCATTCTCGGTCATGGAGCTGTTTGTCAGTTCACTGCCAGTGACAACGTCAAACGGGTAGACCATGCAGTTGCCATTGCGCACCGAAAAGCGGAAGAAAATGCGATAATGCCCGACAGTGTCCAACAGCTGATCATCCGTGACCTCATAGTCCAAGGCCACCTCATAGTCGCCTTCCTCAAACAGCTGCACTTTGGTATCGGCGCCCACAGTGGTGTTGGCCTCAAGATAATTGGTGTAGATGGTTGGCTCAGAGCGCACATTGTTATAGTCGGTATAACGGATAATCAGCGTACCGCGGCCGAAGTCGGTGGTGGGCGTCTCAAAATACTGGTCGGAGCCCTCCGCATCGGCGGTGACGCTCAAAGTATCTTTTCCGTTCAGGGCGTCGATATTTTGATTCAGGCGGAACCACAGCGTGACCTGATCCCCGACGTTTTTCAAAAACACCGGGTCACCTGATGCATCGCTGACTTCCTCGGTGTAGCCGCTCACAAAGAAGTCCCCCAGTTCCCACCCGTAATGGACATCGCTCTGTTCGATCGGCTCCTCGCCGGAATAGGTGTCAAAATCCTTGACGCGCACCTTCGAGCCAAGTCGGTAAGTTTCATCCGGAACATCGGCCGCGCCGGTGTCGCGGTATGCATAGAACTCGTATACTTCGGCATATTTCTGGTATTCGTATTTGTCCGTGTTGACAAACAGGATATGGCCTTCCTCGGTGCGGATACGCAGCTCATAGGCAACGATCACTCGGTAAAAGCAGCCGTTGATCAGCTGCACATCGGAGGCGGAATAGATGGACTCGGTGCGAACGGGCACCGCCTCGAAAGCGTTGGTGATGGTACTGACCGTGATCCAGGTTTTTTGGTCTTTGGAAGTCTGCAGGACCACAGTGCCGTTCTGTACAGGCTCATCCAATGTCAGGGAATCCAGCTCCTTGCCATCGTCCTCGTACAAATGCCATTCGTCCGCACCAGCTTTCAGCTTGGCATCGCCATAGCTGTAGTAGAAGTCCAGCCTCCCGTCTGCCACTTCATAGGACGGAACGTCGCCCTCAGTGTCTACATTGGCAATATCCCCGCTGATGGAAAACATACCATAGGTCTTGCCGGCTTCGGATTGGGCAAAGGAGCTGCTGTCCGAGAACTCATAACGACTGTCCTTGTCAAAGGTATAGACCCTGCCATCCACCTCCGTCTTACCGTCCTCTGCAAAAGCGGCATCAGGAAAAAGGCACAACAGCGCAAAAAGGGCGCCCCAGGCGAACAGCAATCGGGACACTTTTTGTTGGGACATGATGACCATGATTTCATTCTCCTCAATTCCATTGGACATCCGGCTGGCAAAAGTGGTTTTATAATTCTATTATATCAGGCTATATTGTGTCGGACAATCTTTCCTGAGTCTTTTATAGCCAATTTCATCCTGCGGAAACTGCGCTTTGGCGGTCAAAATCAAAGATCGGCGGACGGCGGAACATTTCCCTGTTTCAGACGCTTAAAATTGGCAAAGCATTACAGTGAAAAGCATCACTGCCCAATTCTGCGTAAGACACGCGCTTTCCGCGCCGGCCTGAACGGAATTGGGCAGTGTTTTGTATGGTCTTTATTGTGCCAATCGTGGCTGGCTTAAGGATACGTCAGCGTCCCTCGCTTGACCGAACATTATCCGGTGTTTAGGCATGCGGCTATGCGCTCATTTACTTCAAAACAATCCCGCCTTGTTCCGTGGCTTCAGTCCCTTACCACAATGCAGTTTACTCTGCCCGAAACCGGCGTACAGGCATCCAGCGCGATAATACCATCCCCATAGTAAGGGGTAAGGTCAGAGTCATCGTCAAACTCACCGCCCCGGCCTTCGTAATGCGCATGGCCGAAAGAGCAATGCCAGTGGCCGCAAACGATTGTCTTGCCGG
>ERZ1090865.1104-NODE-1105-length-13945-cov-5.888985_pt1 | contig 13945 bp, 14 predicted proteins | sample MGYA00478478_ERZ1090865 | MGnify/ENA primary metagenome ERZ1090865 (study PRJEB33644, sample SAMEA5815715) | chicken gut metagenome | biome: Chicken; feature: Gastrointestinal Tract; material: Caecum | place: Ireland | collected 2019-01-01 | study: A study of... | reverse complement strand
GATATACAGTTCATTCGCCACGCCGACGCGGAAGATGGCCTCATCGGCGATCAGAACCTTGACATCGGCAAAATTGATGCCGGCATAGTCCGAGTACAGCGCGATAAAGTCGCCCAGCACCGCCGCCAGCTGATCGGTCTCGATGGTGTCTGCGGTGATGCTGCCGACGGCGAGCTCCATGATTTTGGCAAAATCCGCATAGAGCTGGTCGGTGGTGATCTCGTTTGCTGCGATCTCATGGATATACGCCTTTGTGGCGTTGATGGCGTCGGCGGACAGGTGTTGGATGGCTGCGACGGCGATCTTGGCATAGGTGACCGAGAGGTTGCGCAGCGCCGTTTCGCCCACGCTCCCCGGCGCGATGTGCGGGCCGGAGACGGCGCCCGGCGCGATGTCCGTGCCGTAGACGGTGGACTGCATCTCGGTAATGTTGCCCAGACCGGTCTCGGTGTACTTTTCCCGCAGCGCGTCCCAAACGTACGACGTCATGCGCACGGTCACGGCAATGCCCGCATTGGCGGCGCGTACGGGGACGCTGTCGTACAGGTGCAGCGCGTACTGGTTCGCAAGCTCGGCATACTCCGGCATCAGCTCGAGGCGCACAAATTCCGCGTCGAGCGATACGGTGGGCAGGTCGATTCCGCTATCCATGTCCGCCTGCGCCAGCTCTGCGAGCTTTGCCTTCGCCGCATCCTCCGTGTCGTACTCATCATCGCCGTCGCCGACCTTGACGTCGTACTCGATCTCCTGCGCATAGATCGTCGGATAGTCGTTGATCCGCGCGCTGTCGACATACGCGCCCGCGAGACGGTTGCCGTCTGCATCCTTGCCGATGGGCAGGATGCGCGTCACGATGTCCGCCACGTCCTCGGTCAGCGCCGCGTCCAAAAGGTTTTTGGCATATCTGATTTGGACGCCGGGAGAGCGGTCGACATCCGCGAGGATGTAAAAGTTGTAGTTGTCCCGGAACACCCGCGCGCCGGTCTGCGGCACGATGCCGTCGTCGCCGCCCAGCAGACAGTCCAGCAGGTTGCGTCCCGTGTACTCGCCCGTGACCGGAGAGGTGACGTTGCAGTAGATCGTAAAATCAGTGGCGTGGTCGGCGAGCGAAAGCAGATGCGCCACAGCGGCGTTTGCCGCGACGCCCTCAGGCGCATACTCTCCCGCGACCAGCACGCCGGCAAGATCATAGGTGATATGCCTCGCGATGGCCGTTACGGTGCGCTTGGTGGCGTCCCGCTCGACGGAGTAGATGCGATAGAGCTGGTCTCGCGCCTGTGTGACTTGGATCGACGGTCCCGGCAGGTCGTTGTCCGGCTGGATGGTCTCGGTGTCCGTGCGCACATAGTCGAGGTATTGCGCAGACATCCAGCCGGTCGCGCCGCCGGAGCACACCTCCACGCGGTACCATCCGTTGTTTTCCTCCAGCTTGATGACCTGCGTGCCGTCCTTGTACCGGCCGATGATCTTGTAGCTCGTCGACGGCCCTGTGCGCAGGCGCAGCCGGGTATTGACGTCGACCTCATAGATCTCGCGGGATACGGTTTCCGGGACGCTGGGCGTGGGCGCGCCCGCATCGATGGGGGCTTCGCGTACCGGCGAGGGGGCGCGGATGATGCGGTGGTTTGCGATCAGCAGATGCCGGCCGTCGTCCGTGATGGGCTGCACCAACGTCAGCTCATAGCGCCCTCCGGCGGTCTCCTCCACCTCGCACTCGATGGGCTGCAGTACGCCCAGCCCAAGCGTCGAAAAATCCGTCGCGTTGGCGGCGTGAATCGTAATCATAGATACCTCCAGCGGGGGAGCACGGTCACGGACGATACCGTGCCCGTGCCGCTCCACGAAATGACGTTCGCGCCCGGCAGGAGTTTGGGGAACTCGTCCAGCACGACTAGGTCGTTGCGCAGCGTCAGCCCGTCGTCGTAATCGATGGCGTCCTGCTGCTCGCTGTCGATGATGACGCCGTCGGTCATGCCCTCGATCTCGATCAGCTGCGAGCCGATCAGCAAAGCAATATCGCCCGTGCCGGCAACTGTAATGCGCGGCAGCGAGACTGCGCCGGGGTTGACCAGCGTGCCGCCGTTTGTCACGGTCTGCGCCTGCGTCTCCGGCGTCTGATAGCGGTAGGGATCGCAGTCCCACGATACGGGGAATTCCTGCGCCGTCAGGCGTGCGTATTTGGGCGAGCGCGCAAATTCCTTGGTGATGCGCGCGCGATAGGCCCGGTTTGGCTCGTCCGAAAAGATCAGATCGCCGCTGCCGGAGAGCCATGCGTTGATCTCGTCCATGCTGACGCTGCCGTCGGACACGCAGTTGATGCGCACGACGATCTGGTCGTAGGTGTCGTCGGGGAACCACAGCCGGCCATCGCGCCCGGGAACGATCTCATAGTCCCCGTTTGCGGCGGGGTGCGGCCGCGTGGGCATGCTGGTCAGCAGGATGCCCATGGTGTCGCTCTTGACGCCGGCGTAGGAAAACCACGCCTCTTCAAGTCTCTTCATAGCTTTCTGCCCACCCCCAGTGCAATCCGGCGCGCACGGCTGGCCTGCGCCCAGCGGTTGTCGCCCGCCGTCGTGGTTGCCATCTGCTTGCCATTGATGTACAGGTTGATCGACCGCCCGCTCTCGGCCTCATAGATCGATCCGACTGCGCCGGTCAGCGCGCCGGTCACATCGGGCATCTCCATGCGCGGCGTGAGGTTGAGCGTGCCGACGATGCGCGCGGCGCTGTCCACGGCGCGGCTTAAGCTGTCCGTCAGGCCGATCTCAAATCCCTCGCCGGTGTACTCGCCGAGCTGTGTGGTCACCTTGGACGGGGATGAGATTTGCAGCGCCGACCGGATGGCCGCTGCCGCCGCGTTGGCGATGGATCGCGCCTGAGCCATGACGGCGCTGCGCTTGCTGGCGATGCCGTTTGCAAGACCGCCTCCGAGGTATTCACCTGCGGATTGGTATTGCTGATATGCTTCTCTCGCTCCCGTACTGCCACTCCCAGCTGTATCACTGGCAGCTGTATTTACGTCTGAGCTGCTGCTGGAGATACCGGCTGCAATACTACTTCCAAGCGCTTGACCGGCAGAATTATACTCGCCCTGCGCATTCCGAGTCCCGGCCGCGCCTTCGCTGGCAAGTGATTGCCCCGCCGCCTGTGCCTGTGACGCGGCTTGATTGGCGGCAGACGTAAAGGTTGATCCAAATACCGCTGCAAGCTGCGCCGTCTGGCTCTCCGTATCGAAGCTGGTGCCTTCCAGCATTCCCGACTCGAGCGTAGCCGAAAGAGTTTCGCCGACTTTGCCTTCCAGTACGGACGTATCCATATCATCGGCGCCCTGGCTGATCGCTTCAGTAATCCAGAGCCCAGCGCCACGAAATTCAAGGTCCTCAACCGTTACGGTCTGTTCCATGAGATCGGATATGTTGTCCGCAATCGCCTGTTTTTTATCTCCGCCCAAGTCGTCCCATCCAACTTCCTGAAGCTCGTCGGCAAGTGAGGTCAGCGCCTGAATTGCAGCTGCTTTGGTCGAGTTCTCGTCAAACGCTGCCGCATTGCCTTCTGATTCCGCGATGCCCCGGAGAATCTCTCCATATGCGCGTTCAAACTCCGCTTGAGCGGCGGCGACGGCGGCTTCGCGCTCAGCGTCGGCGTTTGCCTGGCCTTCGTTGTATTCTTCGAGCGTAATTTCGCCGTTTGAAAACAGTTCATTCAGTTCATCGACCGTTTCCTGATAGGCTTCATCTGCCGATTGCGTATCCAGTTTCCATTCGTTGAACTTGAACGTAATCGCCTGATCGATGGTTGCCGTATCGGCATTGCCTCCCGCTGTGACGACCCTGTAGGCACTCTCCCCGGCTTCCATCGCCTCGCCTTTCAACTCTCCGATTCGAGTTTCCAATGCGTTGATCGACGTCTCAAGATCCGCGATCTGCTGGTAGGCATTTTCAACGGATTCCGTTGATTGTCCGGCAAGCGTGTCGACGATGGTGAGTGCGTTGCTGTGGATTTCTTCTACACTTGATTTTGCAAGCTCGTACTCCGCTCTCAGCGCTGCAAGCTGTGCCTCGTATTCTGGAGACGTCGGATCGAGTTTTGCCTTCGCGTTCTCGTATGCTTCTTCGATTTCCGACATACGATCATCTACCCATGCGCTGACCTGATCGTAGAGATCGGACACGACGGTTTCATCGTCTGCAAGGCCGTCTGTGAGCGCAGTATAAATCGATTCGGCGATGCTGGGCGTTTCCGTTCCGAGCCTTCCCGCTGCTTCGTTGTAAAGGGCTATGAGTTCGTCGATCTGATCATCCGACAAACCCGCTTCCCGTGCTGCATGCATCAGCGCAACGTTGCTCTCTTCCGCCTGCGCAAACCACTGCATGACTGTGCTCGAGCTCACGCCCAGATCAAGGCTGTCGATTGCCGACATGATAATCGCGCCCGATTCGGTGATCGTGGCGGCAGTCGCTTCCGCAACCTCCGGATCCCAGCCGTAGGATTCAAGCAGATCTGATATTGCCTCTGCGCCTTCTCCAAGATTTGCCATGATTTCGGCTTCCTGTTCAGGCGTCAAAGGCCCGGACATAAGAGCCTCGCGGATTGCCGCATAGGCGTTTTCAATCTCGGACGTCGCCTGGGTCTCATCGACGGTAAAATCGATGGTAAGGTTGTGTTCTGCAACGTTTTCGCTATCGACCCATACGCCGGCAACTTTCTCCTGCCCTTGATGGAATGCCTGTTCGATCCCGTCAAACATGCCGCTCACGATATCCAATGCACCCGCGATGATGCTTTCTGCGATATTCGCAAGTCCTTGCAGGATTACGGGCACGAGCTCTGGCAGCTGTGCGATCAGGTTTTCCACCACCTCCGACGCGACGCCCATCAGCGACGTCACCAGCTCCGGGATCAACTCTGTCGATGAGCTGATGAGGGAGGGGAGCGCGGAAAACAGGCTCTTGACCAGCCCCGGGAGCTGCTTGTAGACGCCAGACATCACGTTCTTCGCCGCGTTGACGCCCCACGTCAGGAGCTTGGGCAGCTCGCGGTTAAAGGCGTTCATCAGCCCGTCAATGCCGCCAGATTCAAAGCCTGTGTTGAGAGCGTCGATGATGTCCGTCGCCATGGGCAGGACGTCGTCGCGCAGGCTGTCCGTCGCGCCCGAAAACAGGTTGCCCAAAAAGGACTGCGCCTCGTCTTTGAGCGTGGACAGGCGGCCGGAGAGCGTCTCGGCCTGCTTGGCCATGCTCTCAAAGTATTTGCCGCCCTCGCTCGTGGAGCGCTCCATGCTCGCGGTGATCTCCTCGACGGCGAGCGTGCCTTTGCTGATGCGCTCGTACAGGCTCGCCATGCTTTCGCCGGTCGATTCGGCGATCTCTTGCAGCGGGTTGTATCCGGACTCGATCATCTGCCTGATGTCCTCGAGCTGGACCTTCCCGGCGCTCGACATCTGGCCATAGGCCGTGGCGATGCGCTGCATCTTTTCGGCGCTTCCCTGGGCGATGTCACCCAGCATGGACATACGGCTGATCGCTTCGTCGGCTGTTATGCCGTAGTTCATCAGCAGCTGCGTCGTCTCGGCGAGGTCAAGTGTTTCAAACGGCGTTTCCGCGCCCATCGTCTTGAGCCGCTCGACAATGGACGCAGCTTCCTCAGCCGAGCCCGTCATGACCTCAAACGAGGTCGTGAGCTGCTCGAGGTTGGCGTTGTACTTGACCGTCGCCACACCGGCGACGCCCCACGCCGCGCTGAGCACGCCCGAGACTGCCGTGATGCCCTTTAAGGCAGCTGACGCAGTCTTGCCGATGCCGGCAAGCGTTTTTCGCAGTGGACTGTCGTCGCCGCTGATTTTGATTACAATTCCGTCGGCCATGGGTTCACCTCGCTTTTGCCCGTGCGGTCAAATCATTCCTTTCGCCTGACAACCTTCCCGCCCTGTGACTGCGCCCCGCTGCGGCGCAAGAACTCGTTGAGCGGCGCGAAGAGCTTCGCCATCTGCTCGGCGGCGCGATCCGCCTTTTCGGCGGCGAGATCGTCGTGGTTTCGCTCGAATGCCTCGATCACGCCCGCGTGGATGCGCTCGAGCCGGTCGAGATTCTCGGCCTTGCCGCGATTAAACAGCTCCTTGCAGGCAGATTTGCCCAACAGGATCTCCAGCTCGGCACGCCAAAGGTGATACTCCGCGCGGCCGGCGCACTTGACCTGCGCCTCAATCAGCTTGTCGGCGACCGCCTCCGTCTTTTCGGCGACATCGTACACCGCGCCGTCGATCTGCACGACCACGCGCTCGATGTCGGTGTTGATCTGCATATCGTTGTCCTCCTCTTATTCGGTGTCCGCCATGATCTCCGCCATGACGTCCTCGTTGTGCGCGCGCTCCGCCGCAGTCATCTCGTCCGGCAGGGCGCACATCCTCCGGCGCTTGATCAGCTCCGGGTCCTTGCCCTTGTAGCCGCGCGCGTCCATCAAGCTTAGGATATAGTGGGCGCCGCTGAGCGCCTGCTCGAGCAGGCGGTACTCCCACCAATGGACCTTGCTCGGGTTGTGGTAGGACAGATCCACGCCAAACTGCGCGCGGATGGCGAGCACGATCCAGTTGAGATCGTAGTCGTGCGACAGCACGCGCGGCCCGCCCGGTTCGCGGCGGATGGGCGCGCAGGGATAGCCCTGCGCAAAATCGCACACGGCGCGCATGACCTCCGCGGGATGCTCGTCCACCAGCGCCCCGCCAAATGCCAACTCTTGGATTTGCGACCACGTCTCGGCATTGTGCCTGCGGCGCTCGTCCGTATCGGCGTTGGGGATCAGGTCGCCCAAAAGGCGGGTGATGTCGATCCACACGCGCCAGTCGGTCTCCACGTCGTACATTGCGCCCCCGACCTCGATCTGGGTCGGGGGCGCGTCGCAGGCGTAATTCGGGCGCAGCATCAGCCGGCGCTCGCCGGCGTAAAGGTAGGCTTTCCGCCGGACATCGCGTAGGTGCCGCGCTGGATGTCGCCGCCGATACCGACTGTAAACGACAGCACGCGGTCGACGGTGTTCAGTTCGCCCAACGTGATCGTCGCCTTCGGCACGAGCCACGCCTTTTTTCCCGTGCCGGCAAAGCAGAGCAGGAACGGCACCTTGACGGCCTCGCCGATGGGCAGGTTGTAGAACATCTTGATCAGGAAATCGTAGACGGGATTGCCCTCGTCCAGCGTGATCTCCAGCGGAAGCTCGGGCTGGTAGCTCGTGACCTCGGTGACCGCCGCCTCATAGGAGATGTAGTCGCTCGTCTCGGTCTGCGGGTTGGGATTGAGCGCAAAGATCTTGGACTTGTCCACGCGGCTCCACGTGTAGGAGCCGGATTCGCTCCCGCCGGACGTGTCGATAAACGGAATGAATTCATGCTTTCTCAGCGATACTTCGGGCATGTTCAGGCCTCCTTATAATAGTCGATTGCAAATGGGATGACGTATTTCGCGACGTTCTCGTCCTGCGCGGCAATGTAGGGCGCCTCGGATTCGAGCACGCGCGCCTCGATGGGCTGGCAACCCGTCGGAAATGCCGGCAGGTTACCCGCTGAGTTCTGCGCGGCGACCCATTCGGCCACGCCGTCGACGATCTCCTGCTGCTGGATGTTGCCATCGCCCGCCATGTAGCTCGCGGGGAGGTAGATCGCCAGCTCAAAGGCATACTGCCGCTGCTCCGAGCCGTCAATGTACGCAGAGAGCTGCGTGTCGGAGGGGATGATGATCGCGCCGCCGATCTCGGCCTTGCCAAACAAAAATCCCAGCTTTGTCAGGCTGGGACAGGTCAGGAGCCAGTCGCGCACGGCGTCGTGTTTACTCGCCAAGGTGCAGCCCTCCTCTGTCTGCAAATCGCTGGAGCGTCTGCACCAGCTTTGGCTTTTGGGTCGGTTCGGCGCGCTTGTCCCAGCGGGAACCGGCGTTGTGGTGCTCTTTATCGTAGAAATGGAATCCATCGCCGTAGTACTGATACTTGGCGTAGGGCGCGAAGTGGTGGATTTCCCACGGCTCGAATCGCACTTTGTTGTACAGATCGCCCTCGCGATATGGCGTCCAGTCCGCATACAGCCGCCACCACTCCCGCGCGGCTTCGCGCCCGAGCGTGTTCCCGTTGACCTTGTTCAGCAGCCTGCCCACGTTGATGTGGACCTCGGAGACTTCCACGTCGATGTTCACGGTCAGTTCCCCCTCGCGGCGTAGTGCGCCAGCGGCATCCCGGGCCGGGCGTTGTCCGCGACGCTCTGGACGCGGAACGCCCCCTGCGCGCGGTACTTTTCCAGCAGCGCGGTCAGCGCGATGTCGTCCGCCGCGCTCTCGGAACAGGTGCCCAACACGATCACGTCGCCGGGATCCGGCACCACGTTTCCCGCAGGGATGCGGCAGGTCGTCTCGTCGGACAGCTCGGCGTCTCGGTTGGCGATGGCGCGCACGGCGCGCTGCTGCCACGACGCCCCCAGCACGACGCAGGGCGTATAGCTCTCGCCGCTCACGCGGTGCAGCACGGTCACGGTGTCGCTGCCAAACGGCAGATAATCGCTCATGCATCCACCCCCGCGTACAACAGCGGCGTGCCGTTGCCGTCCACCTCGTCCAGCAGCCACGCACGGATGCTCTCGGTATCCCGGAGGGCGGACGCGCTGCCGCCCGACGCGCTCGCGCCGGACACATAGCTCACGCTCACGCCGTCGTTGGACATGCTCGCGATCTCGCGGCCGCTCATGCCGGCCATGGCCTCATCGGAGACATAGCGCTCGATCATCTCGTAGACGCAAAACTTCACGGCGTTCCGTACAGGCTTTTCTCCCTTGATCCGGCCGTGCGTCGCGCGGTCGATGGCGTGGCTCGCCCGGGATTCTAGGCGCTGGTAGCGCAGCTCATCGTCCTCGGTGATCGTTCCGCCCATCTCGAGGTACTCTGCCTGATCCAGATACGGCATGGGATCACCGCCCCTTGCTCTTTGCGGCGGGCTTTGCTTCGCGCGGTGCGCGGGCAATCAGCTCGGCTCGGGTCATCGGCGTCGCGCCGCCGGGGAGCGCCGGCAGGCTTTCGCCCGCCGGCTCCACCGTCACGCTGCCGCCGTCGTCCCGGACTCTGAGCCGCACATACCGCACCGCGCCGCCGTCGGCGATCTCGCCGTAGACCGCGTCCTTGTGCAGATAGTACATGCGCGCACCTCCTCAGCCGTTGGTGATGACGCGCGCCATTGCGATGCCCTTCGCCTCGCCGACCAACTTCCAGTTTGCTGCCGCGCCGAGCTGGGCATCTGTGGGGGAATGGGTGTAGCCGCTGGAAGGCGGAACGAACGAGAATCCATTGGGATGCATCGTCTCGCGGATGCGGGTGATCAGGTAGTCCTCGCCGCCGTTGGTCAGCTCGTCGCGCTTGGTCTCGTAGGGCACCTGCACCGGAGCGGAGGCGTGCTGGATTGCGCCCGCTCCGAACAGATAGGTGGTGTACTCCTTCTCTCCGGTCGCGGTGGAGGACGCCTTGACCGGCACGCCGTCGTCGATGATGACCGCCATGCCGTTGATGTCCGCGATGCGCAGCGGGCGCTGGACGCCGTTGGCGTCGGTGTACTTGCGGTACTCCAGCAGTTCCAGCTTCGCCAGTGCGTTGGCAATGGCGCTGTGCATGATGGCCATGGAAAACACATCGGCGTTGTCGCCCACGGCCTTCTGGATCGTGTCGGCGATGGTCGTCTCGGTGATCTTGTTGGCCTCGGTCGCGCTGGTGGTCGTGCTGGCGAGGTTGGTGGTGTGCAGCTGCCAGGCGTCCCAGTTGTCGGTCTCGTCGTCGGTGATGCCAAACACGCCGTCGAGGATCTTGAGCAGGGTTGCCTGCCGCTGCTTCTGCCAAAACTTCGCGACCTGCGCGGCGATCGACTGCATCGGGTTCGCGCCGGAGTTGAAATCGCGGATGAAATCGCGCGCCTTCCATGCGTTTGCGCGGCCATAGACGATGCCGTTCTGCGCCGTGCCGCTGTGCTCGGTCGCGGTGATGTTCGTCGCGCCGTCGTAGTTCACGGGCGTGCCGCCGAGCACGTCGTAGAACGGGATAGTATAGTAGTCCGATCCGTTCGAGATCAGATTCGCGATCTGCGCGTTCTCCTGCACCGCGCCGGAATCGTACAGCGCGGTGAGCGTCAGATCCGGCGTGTTCTGCCAGTTGAGCAAAAACAGCTCGGGATCAAACGCAAAGTTCAAATAGCTTGCCATAGTTGATTACTCCTTTCTCAGTTGTGGGAACAGGCGGTAAAACTCCTCCGGGCGCTCGGCCTTGAACCGCGCCTGATCGTCGCCGCCGAGCTTGAAAAACCCGACCTTGTCGATCCCGGCGAACTTGCTCACGTCGCCCGGCTTGGGCATATTGACGCCCGCCGTGTTTTGGCTGGCGAAATAGCCCTGATCCTTGGTCAGCGCGTCGAAAATCTCCGCGTCGGACTTGCCGCGGTTGGCCTTGTCGGCGAGCGCGGCCTTGAAGTCGTCCGCCAGCAGATCGCGCATCCGCTCATGGACGAGCTTGCGCCCGCCCAGCACGGCGTCCATGCGCTCCATCAGCTCGGCCTTTTCCGCAGCGGCCTTCTCGGCGGCCTTGCGCTGCTCCTCGGCCTCGCGGTAGGCGTCGAGCTGCGCCTGCAGTTTGCCGGCGTCGGCCTTGTTGGCCTCCAGCTCCGAGATGGTGCCGCGCGCCGTCTCCAGCTCGGATTTGAGCTTGTCGAGCTCCGACTGCAGCTTTTCGCCACCGGACTTTGCCTTGCCGATGTCCCGGCTGTGGATGTCCAGGACTGCGGTGACCTGTTCGTCCGTCGCTTCCCCAAAGATTTTCTTGATGTCGTCTCTCGTCATGTGATTAACCTCCAATCGGCTTTCAGTTTTTTCGCGTGGTCCTTTCCACTTGCCTTGATAGTTTTTCGTCATCCCGGACAGTCGTTTTTTTGCATAATAAAAGCCGCAATCCTGCATTTTTCAGGATCGCGGCTCAATGCCACCCTGGGCTGTTATTCGTGCGCCGTCCCACTCCATTGCGTCTTCCATTAACTGGGTACGCTCTTTGTATTCTGTGGTTATGACACCGTGCAGCTCAAGCATCTCTGCTTGGCGTTCGATGATATCGAGCGCCGCATGCAGCATTTGCAGTAGCTTTTCTATAGCCTCTGTGCGCAACATGCTGTCGACTACTCCTCCAGCGCCGCGGCAACCGCGGCCTGCCACAGCGCGGGCACATCATCGATCGTCTTGCGCCCCATGCGGATCAGCTTGACATACAGATTGACCAACGCATCCACCTCCCTTACGCAATCAAGCTCGCGAGCTCGACCACGGCGTCCACCAGCGTGGCGACCAGTTCAGCCAGCTCGCAGACGGCGTCGTCGGTCGCAGTTTTCTTGAGCTGTTCGAGCTCGGCCGCCGTTTCTTCCGCAGCCGTGACAGCCTTAACGCGGGCAAGCCACGCGGCGGGGTCTTCCATGATCCGGCTCTCAAGATTGTCCTGCCACGGAGTTCGCATCGTCCATTCCGTCGCCGAATAGCGCGTTTCGGTCTCGCCGTCCTGCGCCTCGAACGACCCTGCCTGAACATCCGTATAGAACCTGATGACGCCCATATCACCCTCGTGGAGCACAAAATACGCGGGCGGCATCGCCGACAATTCCGTGTTTGTCCGCATGAGATTTGACCTCCTTGAGCAAATTTGTGTCGATTCGCCTTTCGACGTAATCGGAAAGAAACCGTTCGTTGTCCGCGTGCGAGAACCAGCCGCACAGGCTCAGTACCGATTCAGCGTGATGGACAAAGACATAACCGCGATCGCGCAGAATCTTCCCGGTCTTCGCCGCCATGCGCGAGGTGTGGAGGAAGATCGAACCGCGGACTTCCGTGTGATCCCGATAAAATCGATATCCGCAAATATCGATGGGCGCGCCCCCTCTGCGCTGCGCGCATTCACCCCCTACTGGAAGTAAAGCGCGCCGCCGAAGCTCCAAGACCCGTTCGAGGGAGCGAAGTGCGCGGCGACGTAGCGGAGACCATCGCCGGAACCGTCGTACAGAGGGCCGCCACGGCGGACGGAGCGAACCACGAGCGAGTTCACGAGGTAGGCATAATCACACGTATAGGTGCTCGAACTGCCGCCCGTCGTATTGACCGGCACGCGGAACCACGGATAATCCGAATCGGCGTCCTCCTCGACGATATATCCATTGGCGTAGCTGCTCGACGGCGTGGCAACGTCCAGCTTGGTAAAACCATGCGTGGGATCGTTCAGATCGTCAAGATCGGGATTCGTCGTGGCGTAGGGCATCCAAAGACGCGGGTCGTGCATGAAATACCAGTCCAGATGATAGACATCGTCTCCCTCGCCGACGCGGACGTCGAACAAATCCATGCTGGTCATGTACTGGTTGCCCCATAGATTCTCGCGGTGCCGGTAAAGACAGGGATATTTTCCGTTGGTCAGATTGACCGGCGCGCCGGTGTGGCCGAGCACAGCGGAGACGCCCGGGGCATAGCCCTGCGTCGCGCCGCAGATCCACGGGCGGGAAGTGCAATAGGTCGTACCGATCGAGATGTCGGCCGACTTGTCCGCCCCATTGTAGGTGATCAGGCAATAACTGCCGCTTTCGTTGACGGTGCTATCCTCGTCGCACCGCTGCATCGCGGTGATCTGGCGGTAGGATACGGACGGAGTCGGGTCGTCCCAGACATTCGTGGTAAAACCTACGGTCTGGCCGAGGACAAAGTTCGACACATGGCTCCACTGCATGATGATCTGGTTCGCCCCGGGCACCGATACGATGAGATCTGTCGAATGGCGCATATTCACCGCGCCCTGCATGATCGACTGGCAGTTCTGCGTAGCGTACTCGATCGTAAACAGCAGCCATTCGTAATGGTTGACTGCCGAGGGTTCAAGCATGACGTGGTCGGCGAGGTCGGCGCTGTACGCGCGCAGTTTCGTAATCAGCTGCTCGTAATTGCCGTTCTCCGGGTAATATCCGGGGAGCGACACGGGGACGCCGTCCTTCAGCCCCACCTGATAGCAGGGTAGATAGGTGTGCGGGCGGATGTTGCCGTCGTAATCCTTGCACACGGGGTGAATGCTCCAACCCGGATACTGCTGGGCGGAGACGCCGAGCACGCCGTCCTGATCGAGATAGTAAAACGGCGTGACGTCCACGGCGACGTAATTGCCCATGGTTCCGTCCTCGGCATAATCGGCGTCGCCCTCGTAGGCACTGACGGCGAACTTCGCCTTGCCGTCGACGAGCGACCACGAGCCCACGCACTTGCGGCGGGAGAAGGGCGCGTAATCGTCGAAATCGGAGCTGCCCGCGACGGTGTCGGTGCTGGGCGTGGCGGTCATGCCAACGGCGTCCCACAGCCGGGTGAGCGCGGGCGCAGACTGGCCGACGCCGGAGACGCCGAAGCGCCCCGTCGGGAGCGTCGCGCCGGAGAGCAGTCCCGAAATGCGCTCACTGCTCCACGTGCTGTCGTTCGCGATGGTGGCATCATCGATGATGCCAAGCGCCGTCTGGGCAGCGGCTTGAGCGGTTTCAGCGGACTGTGCGGCGGCCGAAGCGTTGGACGCCGCAGTATCGGCATCGTCGGATGCGTTTCCAGCCGCGGTTTCGGCTGCAGTCTTCGCCGTTTCCGCGCCGCTCTTGGCCGCCTCAGCGCTACTTTTGGCGGATTCCGCAGCCGACTGGGCGCTCTGCGCGGCATTCCTCGCAAATTCCGCCGCCTCCTGAGCATCCTCCGCAAGCCCCTGAGCCGTCTCCGCTGCAGACTGAGCGCTTTCCGCACCGGCGCGTGCCGTCTGAGCCGCACTGGCATGCCCCTGTGCCGTGGTGGCGGAGCCTGCGGCGGCGGTGGCAGAGCTGGACGCAGCCGACGCATATCCATACGCATCCGTGGCGCTCTGTGCAGCGCTGCTCGCGCTCTGAGCTGCGC
>ERZ1090865.1097-NODE-1098-length-13980-cov-6.199354_pt1 | contig 13980 bp, 8 predicted proteins | sample MGYA00478478_ERZ1090865 | MGnify/ENA primary metagenome ERZ1090865 (study PRJEB33644, sample SAMEA5815715) | chicken gut metagenome | biome: Chicken; feature: Gastrointestinal Tract; material: Caecum | place: Ireland | collected 2019-01-01 | study: A study of the... | reverse complement strand
CTACACTCGACTAGTCGTCGGCAGCGTCAGATGTGTATAAGAGACAGCCTTGTAATGGGCCTTGAAGTCAAGAGCGAAACGCCAAGCGGCAATATTCCCAACAATGAAGAGCCGATAGGGAATGGACTATATTTCGGATAAGGAGAAAATCAATGATGGTAAAAGTTTTTAAGGCTAACGAAAACGGAAAAATAGAATTGACAATTGATGAGCTTACACAGCTCTTAGAAGAGGCGGAAGCGGAGGGGAGAAAAAATATAATAACCACTCAACCGTTACAGACAACACCGCCTATAAATACTTCGACATACCCACAGCTCTGGTGGGCGAACCTGATTTGTCTTAGTACCGCGACTGCTGGGACAGAAGATACTGTAAAAGCTGTAAATAACAACACCGAAGGCTCTTGGGCCGCACCGGCATGCGCAATAAACGCAAAATAACATTTAAAAGGGGTGCTAAGCCGTGGCAAATAACAGCGAAAAATACATACAAGGCGTTGCTTTGCAAAGCGGTGCAGGCATAGGCCCCGTTTCCAATACTCCGACACAATATGGCAACCGCCAACATCAGTACCTTGCGCATCGGACAGAGCAATTCGTAAAAGCTCGGGCAAAGTATTCAAGCGACTTTGTGCAGGCAAACGTACAGGGATTGGTAGCTGAAGATTTTTACCGCTATTTATCCACGTTTATTCGTTTCGCTGATATTGCAGCGCAATCCGCGACAGGCAGCAAAAACGTAGATGACGTGAAGGTCATTTTGTTTTCGGAACCGAGTATTGACTATTTTCCGATAGGCGCAAAGATACAAACGATGGGAAGCACATGGCTCTGCATAAACCCTTCAAACATATCGAGCGTACATAGCACGGCAATCGTGCAAAGGTGTAATGCGGCATATTGTCTGTACGACTATTACGGCAATATAGTTACCGAACCTATTATTGTGGAAAAGCCTGCGATGGCAAGCAACTCAAACAGTACGCCTGAAAATCTTGTAATGATGGAAGGTTACTTCAATGTAATCTGCCAACTCAATGAATATACGAAGGGTTTAGGGCAAAATCAGCGCCTCATTTTGGGCAGCAAAGCGTATCACATTACAGGTTTTAATGATTTCATACAAGAATTTACAGGCGATTACGAGAGTGTGCATTTATTGAGGTTTTCTATCCGAATAGAAGAACCTACAGAGAGCGACGACCTTATAAATCACATTGAAAACGGAAAGAACTATTCATTCTCCGCAGAAATAAGTGCGCCCGAAGAGATAGCGGTGGGAGAAATCACACAACTTACAGCACATTTTATAAAGAACGGAATCGAAATTAAAGCTACCGAGCAATACCCGCTCACATGGGAATGGGCATCGTCTGATAACAATTTAGCGACAGTGAGTGCCGACGGGATAATGACGGCAATTAAAGGCGGAAGCATAACTGTTGAAGCCGTCTTAATGCAAGCGAAGGGGGTTAAAGCGACTTTCAATATGAAAATAGAAAATCAAAATTTGGAACCGTTTGTAAATTTTGTTGGGCTTATCCCTGATGGGATAGAGCAATATAGTAGCGCTCAAATCAAAGCTGTCTTTTATGAAAACGGAAACCCTACTAAAAATATTCTTACATGGACATTTAGCGGGGCGCCGAGCGACAGCTATTACACAAACATCAATGAGAATGTCGTGACAATTAACTGTTTGAAGGCTACAAGCGAGCCGTTAATTATTACTGCTTCATATGGCGAATACATAGCCTCAATAGCCGTAGCACTGGAGGGGTATTGATATGAATTACTGTTGTCCGAATGCAACGCGTATGCGACAATACCGTTACATAATGTGCAAAGCTGAAATGAAAAGCGGTGTGGATTATACACAGCTAATCAATGCGAATAAGACATTTTGCCCGTTTCAGTATTATTGCAGAATAAGTGGCAAGACCGAAAACACAGACAGAGCAAAAGAATGCTATGCGTTAAAGTGTAAAGGGAAATAATTCCCCTCACACTTAACATAAAGTTTGCGTCCGATTGCAGGAGTATAAGTGATGAGCAAAAAGACGGCAAAATGGGAGAAGAAAGTCAAAATAAGGCATGGCGAACCGATAGAGTGCCTTGGGTTGACTTTTTATCCTGTCAAAGTTGCAAGATATGAGGAATTTACTGAAGTTAAAAATGCTTGGGCGGTGCGTTTATCTACGTTACCCGTAAAGTATTCCGTAATGTCGTTTCTGTCGGCATTATGGGCTTTAGATATAGATTCTTACAAACAAACCGGGAAGGTAGTAGGTTTGTTCCCGAGAGTGCTCCACATGTTGTATCTTTCTTTGCGGCTCGAATACAACACGCAGGAGGCTCTGAGTCATGTCTACTGTAAAAACGGAGAATTTGGAGAACTTTCTCATATTGAAGTAACACAAGACGGAAAAACTGTAACTATTACGCCGCGAGATTTTGCGGCATATGTACGGCCGCTCGTTGCTCAACAAAACGGGATCGAACTTCCAGACGAGAGTTTTAATCCTGAACTTGTTGAAGCTGAGCAAGTAATGGCAGAAGAAGCACAAAAGAAAAACCCGTTGCAATACGATACGGATACTCTTATATCATCTGTTGCGTATGCGAGCGGAATATCTGAAGCGGAACTGGACGATTGGACTATATTACTTTTTGAACGCCGTATTCGCGCTATAGAGCGAGATAAAAAATATATGCTCTACAAGCAGGCGGAGTTAAGCGGCATGGTAAAATTCCCAAAAGGCAACCCGTGCGCTTCTTGGTGCTATGACACAAAATCGCTATCAGCGGCAATCATTCCGCTTGGCGATTTACAACAAAAACATAGCGGGCTTGGCGATTTAACGAACACAGTAGACGCTGCGCTTGGTAAAGACGGACAAGCTACGCAAAAAGGAACCTAACTTTTAAAAGGAGAAATAGAAATGGCATACCAGAAAAATACCCCTGCACGTTATGCGAAAGGTATTGCCGAGATATATCTCTACGACCCTGCGTCGGGCGACCTTGTTTATTGGACGAACAAGATACAGAGCGGCAACATTGCCACTTCGATGAACGACGGCGTCATAGAGGGCGGCTTGAATAATCAGGCGCTTACATATATTCCCGACAGTGTTCGTGTAACAGGTACGTTCGAGGCAGCCGACTTTTCGCTTGTGCCTCGCGGCCTTGCTATGGGCTCTGAAGTTGCGTACAACGCAACTGTGCCTGTCATGGAGAAAATAACGGCAACAGGGACTACGCTTACCGTAACAGGTACGCCTGTAGCAGCCTATGGCGAGCCTTCGAGCAATCCTGCATATCGTTGCTATGTGGGTAACGACGGTGTGAATTACACCGTTGACCCTACAACCAAGCAGGTGCAGAACTTTGTGGCGACTTCGGGACAGGAGTATTGCGTAACTTACTATACCGAAATGGCTTCGGCTGAAGAGCTCGTAATACCCACGGCTTGGTCGCCCACGATGCTTTCGGCGACAATAAAAATTCCCGTATTCGGTCAGAACGGAACGAACGCAATGGCTGGCAACAAGCTCGGCTATATCTATGAGTTTATCCCTCGTCTTCAGCTTATCGGCGGCGACGCTGGCATAAACGGTTCTCAGACCGAAGCTTCTACCACTTCGGTACAGTTCACTGCCTTGTCTTATGACGAAGCGGATGTTACTTGCTCCGAGTGCGCAAACGACAACAGCGTTTACGGCTACATGGTATTTATGCCTTGTGGCGATGCAGCACAGGCAGTCACAGACCTTGTCGTTATCGGCGACGGCTTATCTCTTGCAGAAGAAGAAACTGCTCAGATTCCTGTAAGGTATCTCATGCCTAACGGCGAGGTTGTACAGCCGAACTATGCAGACCTTACATATCAATCTGTGGCACAGGGCACGGCAACCGTAGATACCAAAGGCGTCGTGACAGGCGTAGCGGCAGGCAATACAAACATAAATGTTTCGATTACGAGCAGGCCTGACATCAAAGCAGTTTGCCCCGTAGTCGTTACGGCATAAAACAATTTAATTTTCCATTTTCCCCACAAATGCTCCCGTAAGCGAATTAAAAGCTCTACGGGAGCTTAGGGAAGGAATTAGCGGAGGAGGCAAACAATCTTGTTAGAGCTTGAAGTCGAAGGCTTAGAAAGCCTTACAAACGATTTTGAACAACAAGTAGCAAAAATCGAGCATATCATACCAGAAGCGTTAAGCGTAGTCGGCGATGAACTCGTTGCCTCTTTGCAAAAGCATGTAAAAAAGGATGTTTATGAGGCGTATAAACCTAAAGTGTATAAGCGTTCGGGAGCAATGGTTAATCCCGAGAATATGGGCGTGTACATAAAGGGTAATACGCTTCATTTTGAATATAGCTTTAACACAGAAAGCGCCGAGCCATATTTCACAGACAGCGACGATGTTATTGCGGCGATACAGGACAGCAGTTACTTATGGAATGTCGGAGATATGAATATACCCGAGCGTCCGTTTTGGGACGAATTTTATATGGAAGAGTTTGGCGACGGGAAAGTAGACAGTGCATTGGCTCGAGGAATTAACAGATATGCTCCCGAACTGAAAGCGAGGGCAACACAGGGGAGCATAATATTTGACGGGAAAGACTCAAACGACCTGCATGGCAGTGAACTGAGAGGGACTATTGTTTTCCCGAGAGAGAAGAAATAATCAACAGGGGTTAGCATATGGCACAAATTATACTCAACGTAAAAACTAATACAACACAAGCTACTGCTGACCTAAAAAAACTTGAAACGCAGGTAAGCAATCTTTCAAAGAGCTTATCTAATGTTAGCACGCCAAAAAGCGGAAGTGAATTAGCTAAGCCGTTAGAGAATACGGGCAAGGCCGCTAAGACTTCTGCACAGAATATAGAAACATTACGCCGCAGCGTAGCAAACCTTTTATCTCAGATAAAAACGCTCGAGAAACAGTTTGCGGGAGGACTATTTACAAATACCCGCAACAATGTACGAGATTTGCTCACCGCAGTAAACCAACTGTCTAAATCATTCCGAAATGGAACGAAGTCAGAACAGGACTATGCACAGGTTACTGCGGAACTTTCAAAAGAGTATAAAAAACTCGCGGCAGATACAGCACAACTTCGTGCCGAAAACGAAAAACTCGCGACTTCAGACCCTTTTAGCCCTAAGCAAGGCGATAGTATCTTTAGGTTGCAGAAACAATACGCCAGCCTTGTAAATTCAATTAAAAGCGCTGAGCAGTATTACCCGAAAGGCACTTTTGACGAAATAAAGACGAGTGCGCAAGGTGCTGTTACAGGTCTTCAGGCACTTGGGCGAGAATATACAACTACAGGCACACTTTCGGAGGCTTCCCAGACAAAGCTGAATAATTTCAGCAAAAGCCTTTATCAGCAACAGGCTGCTTTTGAAACAACAAAGAACAGCGCAACAAACTATCATGGCACGTTACGCGACTTGATAACCGGGTTTGCGAAATTCCAGATTTCGGCAATGCTTGTAATGAAACCTATACAAGCATTGACTGCGGCATGGAACTCGCTTAACGAAACGCTCGTAGAAACTGAAAAGGCAGTAGTCTCCTTACAGCGTGTATTAGACGAAGATGTAGCTTCGGGGGAGATTTCCTCGGAGCTATACGCAATTGCACAGAATTTAGGACAAACATTCGATAACGTACAGGAAATAGCACAGAACTTTGCTAAAGCAGGACTTTCGTGGCAAGATACGCTCAAAGCCACAGAAGCTGCCGTGCTTGCTCTTAATGTCGCAGAACTCACGGCAGAGGAAAGCTCAGAAGGCTTGATAGCCGTAATGCAGCAGTTCAACTACGAGGCGAGCGAACTTACATACGTTATCGACGTATTGAATAAAGCGGCCGACAAGTCAGCGGTAGACACTGCCGACCTGCTTGTGGCATTGCAGAAAACAGGTTCGTATGCATCCGCAGCCAACCTTTCGCTTGAAGAGACCGTCGGATTGATTTCTGCACTTTCGGAAGCAACGGCGGCGAGCGGACAAAATATAGGCAATGCGCTTAAATCGCTGTTTGCGTACAGTTCTAAATCGTCATCGCTCGAAATGTTCGCGTCGCTCTCCGACGAGATGAAAGCTGTTGTCGATATGTATCAAATCGGCAATGCCAGCATACTCGACGTATGGGAAAAGCTTGCCGAGACGATGGGTAATCTCTCGTCAGAGCAAGCAACCCTGCTGGAGCAGTGGTCGAGCGAATCGGGACTTGAAACAGAACTTGGTTCAGCACTCGGCGATGTGTACGACCAGCTTACAGGCGTTTATGATACAGCAGGCGTTTATCGTAAAAACTATTTCATTGCCCTCCTTAACAATTTTGATGAAGTCCGTAACGTTATGGACGAGGTTGCCGACGCACAGGGCTATACAAACGAAGAGCAAGCCAAGTATATGGATACATACGAAGCTAAACTCAATTCGTTACAGGCTCAGTGGGAAGAGTTTGCAAATAGCGAGCAGGGGCTTTTAGGACTGAAAAAATTTCTCATTGACTTTGCTTCACAGGGGCTTAATTTAGTAGATATCTTTGGTGGGTTGAGAACTGTTATTGTCGGGTTATCGACGGTTCTTTGGATTGTTTTTGGCGATAAAATAATAAATGCCGTTAAATCTTTTGGTACGGCGATTAAAGGTCTTGTTACGGGTTTCAATGCGGCGGCGGGAGCAGCAAAGGGCTTTCAAGCGGCATTAGGGTGGATAGGCATTGCAATAACCGCTATTTCTACAATTTGGGGAATAGTAGAAAGTGCAATCAATGGGTCGAAGGAAGCTGAAGAAGAAGCGCGTCAGGCGGCTTACGATGCGTGGGATGGCGTTAAAGAACAGTCTTCCGAGCTTACAAAGTTGATTGCACAGTACGAGGAACTTGGCAAAGTAGTCGAACGCTCTACAAGTCAGGAAGAAGAGTATCTCAATATTGAAGAACAAATCGTTGACCTTTTAGGAACTAAGGCAATCGCGTTAAACAGCTTAACCGCAGGGACAGAAGAATATAGGCAAAAGGTTCTTGAGCTGACAGAAGACGAATTGCGTCGAATGAATCTGCTTGCTCAAGCAGCAGCAAATGCGGCGCAAAGTGAATTTGAAGATAAAAATTATGCCAAAAACAATATCCCTTTTGATAGTAGAGAATTAGCCCAATATGCCATTTCTAAGGGATTTGATGTAACTTTTACGGATAACCCAAGAGCAGGGGATTACAATAATCGGTTTAATTTTAGTGACAATGCTTATGAGGCAGCTTCACAACTTGAAGAGTTTGCTAATTGGCTACAAGAAAACGGATATGGAAACACTGATGTTTTTAATTCTGTTGTGGCTGCTTGGGATGAAAGACAACAAGCTATTGAGGAATTGCTCAATAAAACAGTTGAGGCCGAAACCACAAATTTTATTCTTAATAACGGCTTTATTGATGCCAATGCCGAACTTGAGGAAGTAGTCAATTCCGTAATGGAAGCCACGGGGGCAACAGAAGCGTGGCGTGACGAGATAGAGGGACTGGTTTCGGATTATTCAGGATATCAAAAAGAGGTAGAAGAAGCCGGTGACGACCTCGAAGACCAAATATCGAGGATAGAAGACCTTACAGAAGGCACCCTTGACAAACTTGTTTCAAAGTTGCAGGAAGTTCGTGATGCAGAGAAAGAGTCCGAAGAGATAGAGGAGAGGAAGAAAGATTTACTGGAAGCCCAGCAAGAACTTCTTGAAAAGCAAAAGGCATTAGAGGACGCAAGGAACTCAAGAGGGCTGTACAGATTAAATGCGGAAACAGGTCAGTTTGAATGGGTGCAGGACGAAAAGGCGATAAAGGACGCCGAAGAGGAAGCGTCTGATGCGCAGAAAGAAGTCGACGAGATAATTGCAGAAATAGGTAGCGATGCCCGCGATGAGATTATTGACGAACTCGAGAGCGGCAATGCGACAAACGAAAGCATAAAAGAGATACTGGATAAGTGGTATGCCGTAGCTGTTTTGCAAAGCGGCGCCGATACAAGCTGGTACGAAGAACTCGTTGGCGTAATAAAAGATAACACCGGTGTTGATATTTTAGCCGAACCGACAGACAATGATAATGTTGATGGTTCGAATACATCAGCGGAATTATCAAACGCTGTTTCGGCAGTCATATCTGCTGTTGAAGCAATGCCATTTATCGGCAATATAATGAAGCAAACGCCGGTATCGGAATTTACGGAACAATTAAAACAGCTTGGCATTTCTTATGCGCAGCCGACAGGCACAACCCCAAGTGCCCCTGTAACACAAACTACAATCGGCAACACGACGACAACAATGAACTCAAATAACAGTTATGTGATAAACGGCGTTAAAGTAGGAGCAGATTCTCTTGAGAAGCCTTTTGGTGAAGTGTTGAGAATGGTAGGGTTGGTGCCAAACGCCTGACATAAAGGAGAAGAATTAAAATGCTTTACGAACCCACAAATATTATACCATCAACAATAACGCAAACAGGAACAGTAGCCAGCGCAGACAATATAGATATTGAGTGGCAGGTCAATGGCAATTCTGCAATGCATGCGTTTCAGATTGACGTTTATGAAGATACCCCCGAATCTGCTTTTGTTCATTCCACCGGCATAATCAGTCAATACCCTTCAGCAAGCGCTAATATTTTACCTTTTTGGGGGAAAGACCGCTTAGGCAATTATGTTATATTCAAATATGCCCCCTCAGATATTACTTGGGGTACCTGGGGATTAACAGATGGGAATAGCTATAAGTTTGTGATAACACAATTTTATGCCGCCAATGTAGTAATCTATTTCTCCGAGACAGCTACGATCATACCATATAATACTGCTAAAATATTATACTTCTCGTACTCAAAAAACGGCAAAACATATTATCCTACATTCAATATTGTAAACACGCTAAATAATTCCTACAGCTTTATGGTATATTATTGCGACACTACAGGCATTGCTTGGGCAACGTGGGGAGTCTCTGATTCGGGTCAATATGACAATAACTTGTACCCGAATATTACTTTTACGCTTAATACTGTTGCACCACAAGCTGAAGAGGATGGAGAAATAGAAGTCGTTGATTTAGGAGCGGGGCAGCAACTCGCAGAGACAGGGACAGGCAGCGAATTTTATAATTTGCAATTTCAGGCAGCAAATGCACCGTCGGCAATACTGTTGCGAACCGCGCCAGAACTCACAATTTCACAGATAACTTCTCCCATCAGTTCGGCAACGCTGGAGTTTACAGCCAACTATTCGCAAGCACAGGGGGATAATATATACTCGGTAAGATGGCAGCTTTATGACAACAACTCGAGCACAACGCCCATTGCGGACACAGGTGCGATTTATACTCCAGTGCTTGAATACGAATATAACGGTTTATTCAACGACCAAAATTACACGATTGTTTGCACTGTGGTTACGCAAAACAATGTAGAGGTACAGGCCCAGGAAACATTTACCGTACAATATAATGAAGCTACATATACCGGCGATTTTGCAGCTACATGCTTGTGTGATGAAGACGCTGCATTGCTCTCATGGGACAGATTGACTGTTATCCCCGCAACCGTAGACCCTGCCGGGGAAGCTGAAATCATTAACAATAGGCTGATTTTGCCTGATTCGGTTACAATTACATGGGATACCCAAACAGATATAGACGGACAACAGCAAGCGCTTAGCATACAATCGCCATGGACAATAACAACTCGACTTCAGGTGAATTATGCAGAAACGACGCAAGTAGAATTTAGCGGGAACATCTACAAGAGTTCGGCAGGAGACCTTAGTGAGTGTGTATCAGGGATTTTATACAGTTTTGATGGCGAATACGCTATTTTGTTTGGCGCATTTGATGGCGGAGCCTCTATATTTAAGGTAGCCGGAACTGAATTTACCTATCTTGCTGACTTAAACGCCGGTTCAGCCCTTAGCGGTAATTTCTATGTCGGAACAATGAACAGTTCACGTTCCAGAGTGTTTCTGTACAGTTTGGCAAGCGGGCTTATGATGTTTGATTGGAATGGCGATGCAGTAACTTACGAGTCAACATTATCTCCCGGTGTGGGGAAGATCTCTGCAATGGCATGCAGTCCAAAAGCAAATATTTTAGTCGTTGGCACGGATAGTAGATTAGGCGATAGCGCAAGCGCTCAACTTGTTCAATACCGCTTTATAAATGGCGAGTTCATACATATTGCTAATTTATACACTGAATCACGAGGGACAGCAGTTCCTGCTGTATATTCAGTCTCCTTTAACTGGAATGGCACATATATGTTGGCCGTGGTCGGAAGTAATTCAAATACGTCAACAAAAGTTTTATTATACAGCATAGCAGCAAATGGCACTATGACGCTTGTCAATACCATAACAGATTCGAGGCTGAACGGAACTTTATGTTCAAAGTTTGCTCCGTTTTCTAACTATGTTATATGCGGTGGCGAATTTAGCGGCGCGTTATCATTATGGAATTTATCCGAAAACAGCTTGCAATTCGTTGAAAATATAACATTGAACGACGGAACGCCAATAAATAGCCCTATTCGAGATATTGCGTTTTCTGATATCGGCGATGCATTCATCGCGGCAGGAGGTGAAGGGTCGCCACAATATAATGGTGTTGCGTATTACTTTAATTTTAACGCCGGAACAGCAAGCTATGCAAACGATATAGCACTGCCTTCAGGTAATTACTCACGCTACGTAGATTGCTGTGCAATTTCACCAGATGGAGGTGAATGTGTGCTGGGTGGATATTTTACACCCTACGCATGCGCGTTTGAGGTAATACGCGATGAAAACATTTATCAAATTTTTTCGGTGCAGGGGGATAATCTTAGACTAAGCAAAAACGGCAATATGTTTCAGTTGTATTCGTCGGACGAGTTACTCGCGCAGGCTTCGCCATTCGGCGCAGGGATTACCTCTTATAACGGCGATGCCGTTATTGCTTTAACACCATCGCAAATGCAAATAACATTGTTTATAGACGGTGAAAGCAGAACGACCGAAGTATCCGTAACATATTCGCAACAGCCGATATCCGAATTGCAGCTTAGAGGTGAGCAGGTGTGTGATTATGTCGCCATAGTAGACGGCGACGGTGCGAATTTTGTTTCAAAATTATCTGATGAGAACTTCTCACCTGACTGGGGCGCGCAGGATTATACGCTTGAACTTTACGCCCCGTTCATTGATGGCTATGACGGCGGGATCGGTACAACAATAGGCGACGGGTTTAGGATATACAGACGAACCGCGAACGGAAGCGAAAATAAAGAAATAGCTACATTGCCTTCGATAACTACAAGTATTAAAGACTTTGGGATAAAGAGCGGGCAAAGTTATCTTTATGATTTTTATGCTTATGATGCAACAGGCGCCTTCATGGGCGTGGTTTCCACAACGGTTCCAATACGTAAACAATTTAAGAGATATTCATTACTTGCAACACAATACAATGCGACAGATGGCTGTTATCATGTAAAAAAAGAATATCAATTTTCCTGCGGTCTCAAAGATGAAGCGCTATCAAACAACAATAATAAGAGCTATGCACAGAACTTTACTCCTTACCCTACAGTATTTAATTCCACTGCCAATTACGCCAGCGGAACATTGCAGGCGTATATCGGATTCGTAGATAAAAAGACCTACAGATACTGGGACGATACAGTGCTCATGAAAGAGCTGAATGGGTTGTCTACGACCACGGATACATTGTTTCTGCGAGATCTTAAAGGACATTTATGGTTAGTATCTGTCGGGGCGATAACCCAAACTGTAAAGTACGGAACGCGTGAAATGCAGGTAACAATCTCTTTGCCGTGGACGGAGATAGGTAATGCGGATGATGTTTCAATTATCCAAACACCCGATGACGCTGCATGGAATAGTGCGGCTGCGCAGGTTCTTGACGTCAAACTTGATGTCGATTCCGATACAGGAAAACTTTTTGTTACATATCCATACCCGTATAACAGTACAGCATTTTACCTTATCGGTGTAACACCACAGGGACAGACCAGTCTTGTAAACGAGTTGCCTGATACGCTCGCGGCGCCAAGCGATGGTATTCTGAAAGCTAAATCTAACGACTAAAAGTCAAAGGAGAAACGGGAGTGCCTACTTCACAACGATATCAAGAATATATAAAGTTAATGGCTAACCCCGATGCAATACATAAACTGGCGAAGTTGGAGTTTTTGAACGATGACGGCACCGTTGCCTTTACCATTGATAATTCCTATAAACATGGGTATGGTGGTAATGGCAACGGAAGTCGCGCATTTTTACAGAGCGGAAACTTAAGTGTTTCGCTGCAAAACGGTAAAAGGAGGCAAGCAACTGTAACATTTGAGAACCTTGACGGGGCCTTTGATTTTTCGGTCAATAAACTTTGGTTCGGACAGAAAGTAAGGCTTTTAATGGGTGTTAAACTTGCCGACGGATATGAATATTATTTGCCACAGGGTGTGTTTTACATAGACAGCCCGTCTTTAGAGTGGAAACCAAACTCACGACAAGCGACTTATGCGCTTACGGACAAATGGGCATATTTGGACGGGTCACTTTTCGGTAATTTGCGTGACACCTATCGAATACCTAACGGTAATAATTTATTTGCTGCCATACAGACAATATTAAGAATTTCCAAATATTCTTTGACACCAACTTCAAATATCATGCAAATGCTTGACCCCGTTGCACCGCTGTTTACTGATTATTTTAATGCCAGGTCAACAACAGCAAATGGCCGTATTTATACGAATAATTTAGTTCCGTATGATATTGAAATTGAGTACGGGCGAACGTATGCAGACATTATATTGGAACTTAACGCGCTGATTGCCGGGTGGATTGGTTACGATAGCATGGGAAGGTTAACTGTGCTGCCTTCTGAAAACGATATAACAGACCAAACAAAACCAATATTGTGGGATTTTACAACAGCAAGTAAAACTTTTTTGGGCTTATCAGAGACGTCAAACATGGGCGATGTTTACAACCAGTATATTGTTATCGGCGAAGCACTCGAAAGCGACACGGCGCCTATCGGGATTGCAACAAATCGCGATCCCGCAAGCGATACTTGTGTGGGGCGAATAGGTCTTAAAGTTCAAACGGAAAGCGCGAGCGGATATTACACAAAAGAACAGTGTGCCGCCCTTGCGGCATTCAAGCTGAAGCGAACGACTGTGCTAAAAAAGTCTGTTACTATTTCGAGTACACAAATGTTTCACCTGCAAGAAAATAACTTAATTACAGTGCAAAGGGCAGACAAAGCAGGTTCTCCGATTGAACGGCATTTGATACAGTCTTACACTCTTCCGATATCCCAAACGGGAGGAATGTCGATAACGGCAACATCTGTAACAGATTATCCGGATATCACTATAGAAAAAACTGATTTTAGCGGCGTTTTGACTTAAATCCAATGGAGACAATATGGGGTTATATAACGAAGCTCAACAAGCCAAAAATTTATTGTCACGCTTAATAAAGCAGTGCATTGCCGAAAATGAAACTATCAAGTCGTGCATAAAAGCGCGCAGAGCCATTGTGACTACAGCGGCAAATACCACAGTACCAAACAGGGTAGGAGTAAAACTTATCGGCGATAATACTGAAATATTTCTGCCCTACAATTCTGTGTTTCAGGCAGATGAATTAGTTGTCGGTGTTTTAGTGTCGGTTTGGTATAACTATTCATTAAATAACGGGATTGTAATGCAAGACGCGAAATGGCAACGCGCCGGAAATGCAAGCGTAGGACAAACATTTGACCCTGCAGGCACTTACCCCGCACTTACTGCGGGTACCGCAAACAAGGTTTCTAATGACTTAACGCTCTCTCAAAAGGGCGTACAGCTGGGGTCTTATAACGGAGCCAATGACGTAAATGTCGCGATTCCTGATTCTAAGCCGC
>ERZ1090865.1095-NODE-1096-length-13991-cov-8.581157_pt1 | contig 13991 bp, 17 predicted proteins | sample MGYA00478478_ERZ1090865 | MGnify/ENA primary metagenome ERZ1090865 (study PRJEB33644, sample SAMEA5815715) | chicken gut metagenome | biome: Chicken; feature: Gastrointestinal Tract; material: Caecum | place: Ireland | collected 2019-01-01 | study: A study of... | reverse complement strand
CAGCTTTTTGCCATATCTGAACTGCAGAGCCTGTTCGACGCGTGCGTGCAGGTGCTGGAGACGCTGTTGGCGGTGCTGTTGTGCTCGATGACAGTATTGGTCGTTTCGGGAGTCGTGTTAATGATGATGGGAGGAAGTTCAGCATGAAAGCCTGGGCGGCAGGAATCTGCGCGTTTGCCGTAGCAGCTGGTATGCTGCGTCTGCTGGCGCCGAAAGGCAGTGTTGCTCGGATGTTCCGGCTCGTACTCTGTGGGGTCATGCTCTGTGTGGTGCTGGGCCCGCTTTTTCAGCTATTCCCGCAATTTCGCCATGCGCTTTCCGCGCCATCCGGATCTGAAGAGCCGTCTTCGAGCTTTGCGGAGGCGGTGGAAACGCAGTCTTTGACTGCCATGGAGGAACGGCTGCAAGCCCTGGCCGCGCAGACGCTGGAGGATGCGTCGATTCCCTATACCGATCTTTCCGTTAAATTGACGTATACGGAAGATTATGAAGTCGTCCTGCAAAAGCTGGAGCTTACGGTGCCTGCACCGGCTTTTGCAGCACAAGCCAAGGATATTCTCAAAGAAAAGCTTGGCTTAGACGCGGAGGTGATCACAAATGGAGGATAAACAAGGATTTTTTCAAAAGCTCGGCCAAAACGATATGGCGCGAAAAGTCATTTTGGTTGCGGGGATTGCCGGTATTTCTCTGCTGCTTTTGTCTAGCTTCTTGGGAGACGGGCAGAAGCAATCGGAACCTGCATCCGTTTCCTCGCAGACAGACCTCCTCCTTAATGCGCAGGCCTATGCCGACACGCTGGAGGCCGAACTGACCCAGATGATTCGCAGCATTCAGGGGGCAGGGGAGCCCCATGTGCTTGTGACTTTGGAAGAAGGCAGCCAGCAGATCTATGCGGTTCAGCAAAAGCGCTCCACCCAAGCGGCGGAAAGTGGCACTTCCGCGGAGGATACCGAAGAAAATTATCTGATTGTGCAGGACGCAGACGGCACCGAACATGCGCTGGCCGTTACCCAGCGCCCGCCAAAAGTGCAGGGCGTGGTGGTAACGTGTCCGGGTGCTGCGGACCCGCATGTGCAGCAAGCGGTTTTAGAAGCCGTATCTACGGCAGCCGGGGTGAGCAGTGCGCGGGTGTGCGTGGTGCCTTCCGGCTGACGCATACAAAACGGTTCGTGCGCATATTGTGTAAACAGAAATGGGGGAGTCTATCATGAAAATGCATAAACGCCAGGTGGTGTTGGCCGCGCTCGTGGTCGCGCTGGGCGCGGCAGTCTATTTAAACTGGCAATTTTCCGACGGCGAAGGATCTATACGCACGCAGCCGGCAGCTGCTTCCCGCAGTGACGGCACATTGGGGCAGGCGCAGCTTGTCAATGCGTCTGCAGCGGTTTCCTCGTCTTCCGCAGCGCCGGTCTCTTCCGCCGGCACAGAACAGGGAAACGTTTTGCCGACAGCCTCGGCATCCCAGGATGATTATTACACCCAGGCGCGGTTAGACCGGCAGAAAGCGCGTGATGAGGCGGCAGAACTCATTGAGCAGACGTTGGAGGATGCCCAGGCAAGCGACGAAGCGAAAAAAGAAGCGGTTGCCCAGGCGGCAGAGCTTGCCCAAAATCAGCTCAAAGAGAGCAATACGGAAAATCTTTTGAAGGCGAAAGGGTTTGCAGACTGTATTGTGTTTTTGCAGGGGGATACCTGCAGCGTCGTCTTAAAACCTGGCAGTGCCAGCATGGAAGAGGATGCGGCCGTTGTCAAAGACGCAGTCACTTCCCAAACGGGTGTTTCTTATGATAAAATCCAGATCGTTGAACAAGAATAAAACCAAAGAAAGCGGCGCGCCGCGTTGTAGAACGCCCGTAAATGTGATATACTACGGCTGTGGAGATTGAGAATCGAATGACCGTAGTTCTGGGAGGCCTCCACGGGGGCCTCTTTTTATGTATTATGGAGGTGCTTTATGACACGACACGAAGCGCGCAGGCAGGCTTTCTTATTGCTATTTGCGTACAGTTTGAGCCAAACGCCGGTAAAGGAGCTCATCGACTTGGCAGAAGAGGCGGGCACCCTTTTGCCGGAAGATACGGCACAGGACCTTCCCCCGCAGCCGGTGGACGACTTTGCGGTGCGCATTGCGGCCGGGGTGGAAGCGCATCGGGAAGAGCTCGACGCCGTCATCGAGAAGTATGCGAACGGCTGGTCGCTGCAGCGCATCACAAAGGTCTGCCTTGCGCTTTTGCGGCTGTCCCTGTTTGAGATGCGGTATACATCCGACGTCCCGCTGCGTGTATCGATCGATGAAGCGGTTGAATTCGCGAAGGAATACGGCGGCGAGGAAGACGCGGCCTTTTTAAATGGCGTTTTGGGAGGCGCCGCAAAGGAGTGCACCGAAAATGCCTGAGATTTTAGGCGTCGATACGAGCAACTATACGACCAGTACGGCCTTGTGGGTGGACGGGACCATTGTGCAGCAGAAGCGGCTGCTGCCGGTGCGTTCCGGCGAACTGGGGCTGCGCCAAAGTGATGCGGTCTTTCATCATGTGCAGCAGCTGCCGGAACTCCTGGAAGCTCTTTTGCCAAAGCCGCCTTGTTCTTTGCGGGCGATCGGCTGTTCTACACGCCCGCGTGCGGTAGAAGGCAGCTATATGCCCTGCTTTACGGTGGGCCATGGGACGGCACGTGCCTTGGCGGCCGCTTGTGGTGTGCCGCTGTACACCTTTTCCCATCAGCAGGGTCATATTGCGGCGGCTTTGTGGTCTTCGGACAGGCTCGACCTGTTGGGAAAGCAATTTATAGCTTTCCATGTTTCGGGAGGAACCACGGAAGCAGTCCTCGTGGAACCGAAGGCAGACGATCCGCTGCATGCGGAAATCTGTGCGCAGTCCCTCGATCTAAAAGGCGGGCAAGCCGTCGACCGTGTCGGAAAGCTGCTGGGACTCCCGTTTCCGGCAGGCCCGGCGTTGGAAGCCCTTGCGGAAAAGTCCTCGCGCACCTTTTCGGTGCGGCCTTCCATGAAAGGGGCGGATTGTTCGCTTTCCGGCATTGAAAACCGCTGCCAGCGCCTTGTGCAGCAGGGAATGCCGCCGGAAGATGTGGCGCGTTTCTGTTTGGACTCGCTGTTTGCTGCCCTGGATGCCATGGCGAAGGAACTTTTACGGCAATATCCCGGCTTGCCGCTCGTCTTTGCCGGCGGCGTAATGTCCAATCGCTATCTGCGAGAAAAGCTGCAGGCGCGCTATCAGGCGAGCTTTGCCGAACCGGCTTTTTCTTCGGACAATGCAGCCGGGGTGGCGGTGCTGGCCGCCTTACAGGAGGGGATGCTTTGATGCAGTCGAGCGTGTTGACGGTAACCCAGCTGAATACGTATCTTAAATTTTTACTGGAGGGCGATGAGCGCCTGCGCTGCGTCTATGTGACGGGCGAAATCAGCAATTTTAAAGATCATTATCCGTCCGGCCATTTGTATTTTTCACTCAAGGACGAGAAATGCACGGTGCGCGCGGTCATGTTTGCACAGGCTGCGCGCCGGCTGCGGTTTTCTCCGCGAAACGGGATGAAAATTTTGGCGCGTGGCCGGCTGGCGGTCTATGAAGTTACAGGGCAGTACCAGCTTTATGTTGACGATATGCAGCCGGCAGGCGTTGGCGCCAAAGCTGTGGCACGCGAACAGCTCAAGGAAAAGCTTTTGAAAGAGGGGCTTTTTGACCAGGCGCGTAAAAAGCCGCTTCCACGCTATCCCAAAGCCATTGGCATCGTTACCTCACCGACCGGCGCTGCCGTACATGATATGCTGAATATCCTCCATCGCCGCTGGCCGGCAGCGGATGTATATTTTTATCCGGTGGCGGTACAGGGGGAACAGGCGCCGGAAGAATTGGCGGCAGCCCTCGACGCCCTCAACGCGGATGGCAAAGTGGATGTGATCTTATTTGGGCGCGGCGGCGGCAGCGCCGAAGATCTTTCTGCGTTTGACGAGGAGATGGTCGTGCGCGCCGTTGCCCGTTCCAAAATCCCGGTCATCAGCGCGGTGGGACACGAGACCGATGTGGCGCTGACCGATTTCGCCGCCGACCTGCGTGCGCCGACGCCAAGCGCAGCTGCAGAGCTTGCGGTGCCGGATGCGCAGGCCCTTCTGCAGCAGCTGGCAGAAATGAAAGAGCGGCTGCGGACATCCTTGCAGCGCACACTCACCGACAGCCACATGCAGCTTGCTTTGCTGGAGCAATCTTTGCGGCACGCCGGACAGGCTCCCTTTACGCACAGGCGTCAAGCCTTTGAGCGGCTTTGCGGCCGTCTGGAGGACTTAAATCCCCTGCGTGTGCTGGCGCGCGGCTATGCATGGGCCAAAACGGAAGACGGCGCCACATTGACGGATGAAAAGCAGGTGCAGACAGGCGACGCGGTGGCCGTACAATTGAGCCGCGGCGTGCTGCATTGCCGGGTTTTGCAAAAGGAGGCTGCAGAATGAAAAAGGAAAAGACATTCGAAGAGGCAATGGACCGGTTGTCCGAGGTTGTTGAACAGATGGAGGCGGGGGAGCTTCCGCTGGATGAAACGGTAAAACTCTATCAGGAGGGCATTGCTCTCGCGGCGTTTTGCAGCAAAACTTTGCAGGATGCTGAACAATCCATCCAAACGCTCGAAGAACAGGAGGAATCCCATGGAAAAGACACGCTTTCAGGCACAGATGCGTGAATACGCAAAACTCGTCAACGCACAGCTAGACTTTCTGATCCCGGAAGAAGCTGTTTCGGAAAAGCCGTTGTACGAATCAATGCGTTACAGCCTTCTGGCAGGCGGCAAGCGCGTGCGGCCGGTGCTGGTGCTTGGGTTTTGTAAGATGTGCGGCGGAACGGAAGGGCAGGCGCTCCCATTTGCCTGCGCGTTGGAGATGATCCACACGTATTCGTTGATTCATGACGATTTGCCGTGTATGGACGACGACGACCTGCGACGCGGGCGGCCGTCGAACCATCGGGCATTTGACGAGGCGACGGCGCTCTTGGCCGGCGACGCGCTGCTGACGAAGGCGTTTGAAGTGGCCCTTTCCCCGGAATCTATCACACAGCTCGGCGCTTCCCGTGCGGCAGAAGGGGCCCATCTGCTCGCACAGGCTGCGGGCGATCACGGCATGATTGCGGGACAGGTTTTGGATTTACAGAATGACACACTGCCGCAATTGACCGCCCAGCGCCTGCAGATGACCGATGCCAAAAAGACAGGCGCTTTGCTGCGTGCGGCCGCTTTGCTCGGGACGATTGCCGCCGGGGCGGGAAAATCCGCGCGCCAAGCAGCCGCCCGCTACGCCGATGCGCTCGGGCTTGCGTTTCAGATTCAGGACGATATTTTGGATGTGACAGGCGACGAAAAGACGTTGGGAAAGCCCATCGGCAGCGACGCCGAGCACGGCAAACGCACGTATGTCTCTATCTTGGGCCTTTCCGCGGCACGGGAAAAAGTGCAGGCGCTCACAGAGGAAGCAGTCGAAGCGCTCGCTCCGTTTGGCGAACGTGCTGACTTTTTACAGACGCTTGCCCAGGCACTCGCGGTTCGGGAGCATTAAATACGATGAGACTGCAAGAAGCCATTCGAGACGAACTTTTCCGCTATCGGGAGGCCGGATGGCCTCATTTGCCCGTTTCAAAGGCCGATGCATTGCTCGGGGACGCGCTGCAGGTGTTGCCTACTCCAGATTCCGAGCTGCGCGATGTTTTGGCGATGACGGCGTGTGAGACACTGATAGAAGGAGGAAACTGTTCCCCTGCGGCTTTAAAAGATGCTTTTCGCATAAGCCTTCAAAGACTTCATGATGGCCTCGGGGAATCGGGGACAGACTCTATTTTTGGACGCTCTTTTTCGGCGTTGGTTTTGGCGTCTTTGCTGCGTCGTGACTGCCGGCAGCTGCTTTTTTCAAAGGAAGAATGGAAAACCCTTTTTTCGGCGGCGTGTACGCAGCTCTCAAAAGAACGTGATCTGCGCGGTTATGTGAAGGGAAAGGGCTGGGCCCATGCATTGGCGCATTTCGGTGACCTTTTTGAAGCCGCCGCGCATTCACCGTTTTGTGCAGCGGAACATGCTGATTCCTTCTTGTCCGCGATGGCGCCGCTGACTGCAGAGGCACATACATTCTTTTGTCACTTCGAATATGACCGTCTGCTGCGAGCCATTCCCGTTTTTATGCAGAAGGGCGCGCTCTCAGAAAAAGCCCTGTGTGCATGGATTACCACGTTGCCGCCAATCTGGCCTTGGAAATCCGGAGAACCCGAGGAACATCTTCTTTTGCGCACGGCGATGCGGTTTAACCGGGTTACGTTTCTGCGCGCGCTTTTTGCGCTGGAACTTTCTCCTGCCGTACAAAATGCGGTTCGTGCAGCATGCAAAGAACTCCCCGAATAATGTCCTCCTCAAAATTTCCGAATAACTCTTGACAATCGGGCGAAGAGCATGGTAAACTTAAAGAGCCGCTTATTTTGGGTAGAAGTGTGTCCATTTGGGGCGCCACCCACGATAGCGAGTCTATTAGGAAAGCAGGTTCCAACTTATGTATGCAGTTATTGAAACCGGCGGCAAGCAGTATAAGGTTGAGAAGGACGATGTCCTGTTCATCGAAAAGCTGCCTGTTGAAGCGGACGCCACCGTCGACTTTAAGGTCATTGCTGTTTGCGGCGATGACGGCTTAAAGGTCGGCACGCCTTATGTGGAGGGCGCTGCCGTAAAGGGCAAGGTCCTCAAAAACGGCAAGGGCAAGAAGATCAACATCTGGACGTACAAGCCGAAGAAGGGTGAGGCGCGCCGCATGGGCCACCGCCAGCCGTACACGAAGGTTCAGATCGAATCCATTGAAGCCTAATGATTGACTGCAAACTCCTTCTGGATGCAAGAAAAAGTGCCCTTTTGATAGGCTTTCGCCTGTCCGGCCACGCCGGATGCGGGGAGGCGGGAGAGGATATCGTATGTGCAGCGGTTTCGTCAGCAGCGTATCTGACCGCCAACACGCTGACAGATGTCGTCCATGCCAATGTTTCGGCGACGGTCGATGAAGGTTTCCTACGTGTGCAGGTGGCTTCGCGCGACGCCGAACTGTGCCGTGTCCCGCTCGAAGGGTTTAAACTGCATCTTTTGAATTTGGAGGAGCAGTATCCGCAAGCGATCCACGTGAGTTATGAAGAGGTGTAAAAAATGCTGAAAGTTAATATTCAGTTGTTCGCTCATAAGAAGGGCCAGAGTTCTTCGAAGAACGGCCGTGATTCCGAGTCCAAGCGTCTGGGCGTCAAGCGTGCGGACGGTCAGTTCGTTCTGGCCGGCAACATCCTGGTCCGCCAGCGCGGCACGCATATCCACCCCGGTGAGAATGTGGGCATCGGCTCGGACGATACGCTGTTTGCGAAGATCAGCGGCAAGGTCAAATTTGAGCGCATGGGCGCCGACCGCAAAAAGGTCAGCGTTTACGCTGTAGAACAGTAACAGAAAAGTCCCGGGCTTTGCGGCTCGGGACTTTATTTGTCTAAAGCTGCAAACCGCCATTCATGCAAATGCCGTTTTCGGGCAAGAAACAGGTCGGTGCGCTGCAGCATACGGAAAGATGCCGGTTCCTTCGCCGGCGCAAAGGAGGGGCTTTATGTTTATCGATAGCGCGAAAATCCATATCAAATCCGGAGATGGCGGCGCCGGCGCCGTTTCTTTCCGGCGCGAGAAATATGTCGCGGCGGGCGGTCCGGACGGCGGCGACGGCGGCAGCGGCGGCAACGTAATCTTTCAGGTAGACGATAACGTTTCTACGCTTGCGGATTACCGGTACCGGCGCAAATTTGCCGCACAAAACGGAAAGCCCGGCGGTGCAAAGCGCTGTTCCGGGAAAAAAGGGGAAGACCTCGTATTGCGTGTACCGCGCGGCACACTCGTCAAAGATGCCGAAACGGGGCGTATTCTCGCCGACCTCTCGACGGATGAGCCGCAAGTTGTTTTAAAAGGCGGCCGCGGCGGCTGGGGCAATGTCCACTTTGCCACACCGACACGTCAGGTGCCGCGCTTCGCAAAGCCCGGCACGCCGGGCGTGGAATTGGATGTCCAGCTGGAATTAAAGCTTTTAGCGGATGTCGGTTTAGTCGGATTCCCTAATGTCGGCAAAAGCACGTTAATCAGCGTCGTCAGCCAGGCCAAACCGAATATTGCAAACTATCACTTTACCACACTGACCCCGGTCCTTGGTGTTGTGGAACGCGGCGAAGGCAAATCCTTCGTGATGGCAGATATCCCGGGCCTTGTGGAAGGAGCGTGGGAAGGCGTCGGCTTAGGGCATCAATTTTTACGGCATGTAGAACGCTGCCGGCTGCTGCTGCATATCGTCGATGTATCCGGCAGCGAAGGGCGTAATCCCAAAGAGGATTTCCGCATTATCAATGAGGAATTGCGCAAGTTTAACCCGGAATTGGCCGAGCGCCCGATGATCGTTGCGGGCAATAAGTGTGACCTTGCAACGGATGAGCAGATTGCTTCGTTCCGCCAGTTTGTGGAGGAGCAGGGATACGCGTTTTTCCCCATTATGGCGCCGATTCATGAAGGCGTCGATGCGCTGCTCGATAAAATCAGCGAAGAACTCTCGAAACTTCCCCCGATCCGCCGGTATGAAGTGGAAACCGAACCGTTGACGCCGGTCGAACATCTGCCGCGCGGGGAAGTGCAGGTACGCAAGGTCTCCGATGGATTGTACGAGGTGGAGGCGGAATGGCTTCTGCGCGTGATGCAGTCCATCAATTTTGACGATTATGAGTCGTTACAGTATTTCCAGCGTGTGCTGCTGCAAACAGGCGTCATCGATCGCCTGCGGGAAGCGGGCATTCAGGAAGGGGACACCGTTTCCCTTTACGATGTACAGTTTGATTTTGTGGAGTAAGGAGCAAGGGGTTTGGAGCGTTTTTTAGATTTGCCGTGTGATCCCAAGCAGTTCAGCCCATTGACGCTTGCGTTTATCGGGGATGCGGTATTTGAATTGTTTGTGCGGGAAAAATTAGTTTGCCGTGGCAATTGCCCGGTCAACCGCTTGCATCAGGCGAGCGTCAAAGAGGTTTGCTGTACGGCACAGGCGCAGGCGGTCGAACGGCTCAAACCGCTTTTAACTGGAGAGGAAGCGGATATTTTGCGCCGCGGACGCAACGCGCATGTCGGCCATGTCCCGAAAAACGCGTCTGTGGCGGAGTATCACGCCGCGACGGGCTTAGAGGCACTGTTCGGGTATCTGTACCTTTGCGGAAATCTGCAGCGCCTGCAAGTGCTTTTTGAAGCTCTGGAAGAAGCATAAGAAGAGAAAAATCAAGAGGGAGGCATTTTGTATGTGGAAACAAAGATTGACGCATCGCAGTGGGACGAAGTGGGATATCCCCATTGATTTACTAACCTATGTGGTGTCAGGGCTTTTGTTTTCCATCGCCGTCAAATGCTTTACGGCACCCAATCAGATTGCCCCTGGCGGCGTTACCGGCCTTGCAACGGTGATCAATTTTCTGACCGACGCACCAATTGGCCTGCTTTCCTTTTTGATCAATGTACCAATCTTTATCTGGGCGTTTTTTGAAGTCGGGTACCGGTTCGTTGTGCGGACAATCACGGCGAACGTGATCACCTCCTTTTTAATCGACTGGTTTGGATCGCAGCTGCCGGCTTACCAGGGCGAACCCATATTGGCCGCACTTTTCGGCGGCCTTTTGGAGGGCGTGAGCCTTTCCATCGTCTTTATGCGCGACTCGACGACCGGCGGCACCGATATGGTTGCCCGCCTGCTCAAACGCCATTTCCGGCATTTGAGTACAGGCAAGCTGATGTTTGGCGTCGATTTGTGTGTCGTCCTATTTTCCGCCATCGTATACCGGCGCATTGAAAGTATCCTCTATGCGCTGATTTATATTTTCATTTCCACTCGTATTATCGATACGCTCCTGTACGGCGCCGATATCGGGCACGGTAAGGTGATGTGGATCGTCACATCGAAAAGCGAACAGGTAGCGCAGCAGATTATCAAAGACATTGACCGCGGTGTCACGGGATTGGAAGCGCGCGGCATGTACAGCGGGCAGTCGTATGAAGTGCTCATGTGTGCGGTTTCCCGCACGGAGGTCTACCACTTAAAGGATTTGGTGCGCTCCATTGACCGGGATGCCTTTATTATTGTGGGGGATGCCGGCGAGATCAGCGGGGAAGGCTTTGAGACGCCCGTGCTCGAAGATCAATCCCTGCCGGAACTGGTTGAGAAAGTACGCAGAAAGAAAGCGCAAAAGTAAGAGAGGCCAAACAAAAAGGGAAGCCCCCTGTTTTTTTAAAACAGGATGCTTCCCTTTTCGGAACGTTGTGTGTTGAGGTCAGCGGCCGCAGGAATTCTGCATATTGCTCTGCTTATTCTGCGTGCTGTTTTCCGCCTTGCGGTCCTGGGTATTGTTGGTCCCCTTTTTATTCTGCGTGTTGTTCTGCGTGGAGTTTGTGCCGTTTTTGGACGTCGTATTTGCATACTTCTGATTTTCCAATCTGCTCACCTCCTTACGGCACCTAGTATGGCCTCTTTTTTGACATGTATACGTGGGATGCAGAATTTTCATTTTTATTTTAAAAAGCTGCAAATTGAAACGAGAGAAGGAAATCGCCTATGCAGATTCCAGAAGCCTTTTATACGCGCATGCAAAGCCTGCTTGGGGCCGAAGCCCCGGCGTTTTTTGCGGCGCTCCAGCAGCCGCCTTTCCGCGCGCTGCGGCGCAATCCGCTGAAGTACACGCAGTCCCAGCTGGAAGCCGGGCTGCCCTTTCCGCTGCGGGCGGCGCCTTTTTCGCCGTTGAGCTTTTACGTGCCGGATGAATTTCAGGCTGGCCGCTGCCCTTTGCATCATGCCGGCGTGTTCTATATGCAGGAACCCAGCGCTGCGGCAGCCGTAACGGTGTTAAACCCACAGCCCGGCGAACGGGTATTGGATCTTTGTGCGGCACCCGGCGGCAAAAGCACACAAATCGCGGGCGCGCTTTCCGGACAGGGCCTTTTGTGGAGCAATGAAGTGGTGCGCAGCCGTGTGCCCGCGCTGCTCTCCAATTTGGAACGATGGGGAACACGCAACGCCGTCATTTCCAGCTGCCGGCCGGAAATCTTATGCCAGGCTCTGGAGGGCTTTTTTGACCGCGTGCTGGTGGATGCTCCCTGTTCGGGGGAAGGTATGTTCCGCCGAAGCGAACAAGCGGTTTCCGATTGGTCTCCGGCTCACGTTTCGGCGTGCGCCGTGCGCCAGAATGCAATTTTGGACAGCGCTGCGCAGGCATTGCGGCCGGGCGGCGTGCTGGTCTATTCAACGTGTACGTTTTCGCAGGAAGAAAACGAAGGGGTCATCGAATCCTTTTTGAAAACACATCCGGCGTTTTCCCTGGAGCCGTGCGGCCTTTCTGCAGGCCATCCGGCCTTTGACGGGCTTGCCCGCCGTATTTATCCAATGGATGGCGGCGAAGGGCATTTTGTAGCCCGCATGCGGCGGGAGGGAGAAGCCGAGCGTCTTCCCGCGGCGCCCGCGCCGGCGCCTTCTGCGGCCGCTCAAGCCATGCTGGCGTCTTTATATCGGGAAACACTCGCGGGGACGCCGGCCCAAATTGGCGAAAAGCTCTACCTTCTGCCGCCGGATCTTCCCTCGCTGCACGGCCTTGGCGTGGTGCGCGCCGGCCTTCTCTTAGGGGAGGAAAAGCCTGCCCGCGGCGGCCGCAAAAAAGGCGATTCTCGTTTTGTTCCGGCGCACGCGGCGTTTATGGCGGTGAAACCAGATATGCTGCAGGCTTGTCTTTCCCTTTCCGCAGAGGACCCTCGTGTACTGGCTTTTTTGCACGGCGAAGAATTGGAGGCACCGGAAACGCTGCACGGATTTTGCGGGATTTCCGTTGAAGGAGCCGTGCTTGGTTTTGGAAAATGCAGCGGCGGCAGGTTTAAAAACCATTACCCAAAAGGTCTGCGTATGCTTTAAGCGCCTGCAAAAAAGCCGAGAAAATGTAAAACGAATTACATTTTTCTGCGGGCTTCTGTGCTATAATGATAGGGAAACATGTATTTCGCTTGCACATGACGGCAAAGCGTGATAAAATCATAGGGAACCTAGAGAAAGAGGGCATCTGCAATGCAGGAGATTCGATATGAATTGACAAAGACGCCGAAGAAAAAACCGGCACCTGGCGATCCGCTGCCATTTGGTACGGTTTTTACGGATCATATGTTTGTGATGGATTACACGGAAGGTATTGGCTGGCATGATCCGCGCATTGTGCCATATGCGCCGATCTCTCTCGATCCTGCTGCGATGGTTTTGCACTATGCGCAGGAATCGTTTGAGGGATTGAAGGCTTACCGCCATCCGGACGGCAGCATTTATCTGTTCCGCCCGGAGAAAAATGCTGCTCGTATGAAGACGACACACGAACGCATTTGCATGCCGCCTGTGCCGGAAGAGGATTTTGTGGAAGCCATTTGCGCTTTGGTGCGTGTGGAAAAGGATTGGGTCCCGTCGGAAGAAGGGGAATCGCTGTATATTCGTCCTTTCTGCATCGCAACGGAAGCCCACTTGGGCGTTAAGCCGTCGAGCACGTATCAGTTTATTATCATCTGCTCGCCGGTAGGTGCTTACTATGCGACCGGCCTGGCACCGGTTAAAATTTATGTAGAGGACAAGTATGTCCGTGCAACACCGGGCGGGACCGGCTATATCAAGTGCGGCGGCAACTATGCGGCATCGCTGATTTCGCAGGAGACCGCGGAAAGCCTTGGGTACAGCCAAACCCTGTGGCTCGACGGTGTAGAACGCAAGTATGTCGAAGAAGTCGGTTCCATGAACTGCTTCTTTAAGATCGGCGGGACGGTCTACACGGCGCCGACGGTGGGGACGGTTCTGCCGGGTATTACGCGTATGTCCTGCATTGAGCTGCTCAATGAGTGGGGCATTCCGGTTTCCGTGGAACGTCTGCCTATTACAGACGTCATGCAGGCTTCGCGTGATGGCCGGCTGGAGGAAGTCTTTGGCACAGGTACTGCAGCGGTGATTTCGCCGGTTGGCGAATTGCGTTATGAAGGCGAGGTTGCTGTCATTAACGACGGCAAGATCGGCGATTTGACGCAGAAGCTTTACGATACGATCACCGGCATCCAGTGGGGCAAGCTGCCCGATACGCTGGGGTGGACGAAGAAAGTCTGCTGAGTTTTCCGCTTTCGGAAACATCATCTTTGAGAAAGGCACCACTCTGTCGATGGCAGGGTGGTGTTTTTGTAAGGAGGGGTTTGGTGCAGCAGATCCAGTTTCTCGTACCGGAAGCTTATGATGGGGTGAGTGTGCGCGGCTTTTTGCGCGGGCCATGCCGTGTATCGGCCAGGCTTCTGGCAACGTGCAAGCGCTTGCCGGGCGGCATTACGGTGGCGGGTGCTGCGCGCATTGCGACCGACCATCTGCATGCCGGGGAAATTCTTACGCTGCGCTTGCCGGTGGAGCAGGATACCCTGCCTATTTCTCCGAATGGCGCGCCGCCGCTGGATGTGCTGTATGCGGATGATGCCATGGTTGCGGTCAATAAGCCGGCGGGCATGATCCTTTATGCGCGGGCGGGACAACTGACGGGTACCTTGCGGGATGTGGCACTCGATTATTTCCGCGCCCACCAGGAACCGCTCGTATTCCACCCGCTTTACCGGCTGGACCGTGATACGACGGGGGTCGTCTTGCTGGCGCGCGACCGCTATGCGGCGTCTGCTGTGCCGGAAACCGTGCAAAAAGTGTATGGGGCAGTGTGTGAGGGTACGTTCTCGGGCAGCGGAACCATCACAAAGCCGATTGGGCCGGAACCGGGCAGCAAAGTCCGCCAGTGCGTGCGTGCCGATGGGCGTCCGGCGATCACCCATTGGCGCGCACTGGCCAGTGCAAGGGGGCACACACTCGTTGTGTGCCGGTTAGAGACGGGCCGCACCCACCAGATCCGCGTGCACATGGCTTCTTGTGGTCATCC
>ERZ1090865.1088-NODE-1089-length-14009-cov-4.981439_pt1 | contig 14009 bp, 15 predicted proteins | sample MGYA00478478_ERZ1090865 | MGnify/ENA primary metagenome ERZ1090865 (study PRJEB33644, sample SAMEA5815715) | chicken gut metagenome | biome: Chicken; feature: Gastrointestinal Tract; material: Caecum | place: Ireland | collected 2019-01-01 | study: A study of... | reverse complement strand
CTGCCGTTGCCGTTGTTCACCGCAGGCACCGGGTCCGTGAAGTCCTGCGCGTCGTTCGTGCGGCTGAGCACGGTCGAGCTTGTGCCGTCCCACAGCACGCCGTAAATGTGCACATACGCCAGCGTGATGGTTTTCTGTTCGCCGCTCGCGCTGATCACCACCTCGCCGGTGGCCGTCTCGCCGTCGAGCGTCGCCGTGATTTCCCACGTGCCCGCGCTCGTCACGGTGAATACCGCCGTGCCGCCGGTCGCCGTCTTGGTCTCCGTGTCCTCGCCCTTCTCGCACGTCACCGAGCTGCCCGCCGGGCAGTTGACCGTGATCGTCGCCGCAAACATCTCCGCCGAAACGGAAATCGTCGCGCTTGCCGCCTTGTAGTTGTTGCCTTCACTTGCAGAAACCGTGATAGTGGTATTGCCTATACCAACGCCCGTCACAATCAGCGTATTTCCCGTAATGCTTGCCGTCGCAATATTGCTCGCCTGCGTCTGCGCAGAAAGTGTGCCGTCGCCGTTGTATGTGATTGCCGCCTGCGCGGTCGGCTGGGAAACGGAAACCGCTATACTGTTGGGAGATACCGCAAATATCGGCACCGCCTTCCCAATGCTCCATCCCACACTCTTTGCCGTCGTCGTCCCGTCGTTCCATTGGTAATTTGCCTTGGGCGTGAATGTTGCGGTGTAGTTCCCCGCGTTCGTTGCTTCACTATCTCCGCCAATCGTCATTTTCAGTGCGTCGTACCCGATCCATACCGGACGCTGTGATGCCCCGTTATAGGTCAGCGTGCCCGAAACCGTCGGAACAGACAGCTTTACCGACGTAATGCGCCAGGAAACGGTTTTCGTCTCCGTGGTCTCGTCTGTCCATTGGTAGTTTGCCTTGGGGGTAAAGGTGGTTTCGTAGTCTCCTGCGTTGATGCCCGCTGTGTCCCCGCCGATCGTGATTTTGTCCGGGTCGTAGTTCACCCAGTTCGGGTGCTGAGAAACGCCCGTGTACTCGATCTCGTTCTGCGCCGCTGTCGGGATTGGGATAGATGCTCTTTGGATGTTCCATGTCGCCGTCTTTCCTTCCGCCGTACCGTCCCACCAGGTGCAGCCCGGCTTGGGCGTGAACGTAACGCGGTATGTTCCCGCGTCCGTCTTTGTAGTGTCTCCTGTCAGTGCCAGCGTATTCGGGTCATAGTTGTCCCAACTCGGGCTTTGCGCTTCTCCCGTATAGGTCAGCGTCCCGCTCTGTGTCGGCACCGTGTCCACGATGACCGCCGCTGAAAGCGTAAGGTCTTTGTAATAACCCTCTGTCGTGATCGTGAACGTGTATTCGTTCCCGCCCTGTTCCAGCAGAAGCGTATATTCCGTATTGGTCGCCAGCAGGCCGAACCGCGCCTTGAGCGTATTGCTCACCGTTCCGGTAAAGGTCTGTCCCCCGCCGGTCATGGTATAGCTTGCGCCCTGGAATCCGTTCGCAAACGTCACTACCAAATAGCTGCCGCCCGTCGCATCGACCGCCAGCTTTTCCGGCGTGATCGCGCCGTCCTGGATCATGTCACCCGTGATCGATCCCTCCGGGATCACGCCCGCCTGGATGTCGTCTACCTTGTTGTTCAGTTCTTCCAGCGCGTCCTGCACATTCTCGGACGAAACGCCCGGAAACGGTGTAACCGGAACTTGTTCCGCCGGCGGGACATCCTGCACTACCTGTCCGATCTCGGTTTTCAGGTTCCGCTGAATTTCTTCCAGCGCGTCCTGCACATTGGTCGCCTGCACGCCGGTAAACGCCATGCTGCCGATTCTGCCCGCCGTCCCGCTGTTGGACGGCGTAACAATCGCGTCTGCGTCCGACTTGATTTCTTCCAGCGCGTCCTGTACATTTTCCGCCGAAAGCCCGGCAATGGGATCATTTGCAATGTCGGACGCCGAAAGCGCGTCGATCTTGTTGTCAAGGATCGCGGTTTCCGTGTTCAGATTCCCCTGGATGGTTTCCAGTGCGCCCTGCACCGTGCTCGCCGCAACGCCTTCAAACTGCGTGATGCCGATTTTCCCGGCGGTCTCCGGATTGTTCGGGTCGATGATTTCGCCCACATTTGCGTTGATTTCCTCAAGCGCTTCCTGTACCGTTTCGGCAACAAGGCCGGGAATGTCGGTGATTCCGGTGTCCCCCGCCCCGCTTGTGGAAAGCTCATCAATCAGGCCGTTATGCTTTACCATAACCGTCTGGTTGATCAGCTTGTCGAATACCGCCTTGTTTTCCTGCGCCGTGCCGGTCAAAACGTCAGGTGCGGACACAACGCCGTTTGCAGCGGTTTCTTCCTGTGTGATTTTGTAATCGGAAAGAGCCATTGTTTCACCTCACAAACGTTCCGATTGTGTACCGCTTGATCACCCCGAACACGCCGAACGCTTCATTGATCGTGTTGTTCTTGATAATCAGCTGCAATGTCTTGTATTTTTTCACCTTCGCGTTAAAAGGGATCACCTGCGGCGCGTCGTTGGAATTGAACGTAAACCGGGAGAAATCAATATCCAGCCAGTCGAAAATGTCCGCCGGTTTTTCCCTGATCTTCCGACCGAAGTCCCTGTCCGTCCGTGCAAACACCTGGATCCATGACCGGGTGTACGGCTTTACCATCACGCCGCTGCCGCGCTTCGTCATGGTCTTGTATACCATGAAATCCCCGTCGTCGTCCGCCTTGGTGTACCATTCCGCCCGGATCGCGCTGCCGCCCTGCATTACGCCTTCCTCGTCCAGCGTCCCGCCGTCGTTATAGGCTTTCATGCCGTCAAGGTCGGTGTTGAGTTTGCAGATCTTCCCGTCTGCCGTACCGAAATACAGCGTCCCGTGGTATTCCAGAAAAGCCACCGCCGGGATGTTCTCCCAGTAGTAGCATTCATACACATAATCGCCGTAGGACTGCGGCTTGTATGCAAAGTTTTGGTTGCCGTCTAGAATATAACAGTGTGAGTTGACGCACAGCACATAATAACCGCCCCACACAACCGCGATGGCGTTTTCCAGGTGTTCTTCCTTGGTCAACTGCGCGTCTACATAAAAACTCCTGTTGCGCACCGCCTGCATGGCGGTCAGGTTGTTCGTCGTCAGCGAGAATACCCCCGACCGTGACAGGAACAACGGGTCATCCAGCAGGTACGCAAACGACCCCTTGGCAATCGCCCCCGCGCCCGTCGCCCCTCTCCGGACAGGGAATGTCACATCTTCATCTGTGATCGAGTAAGACCGGAAGTATACCGTCGTGTCTGCGCGTTCGTCGCTCTTGAAGATGGCCTGCACGTTTCCGATGTTCAGGTAGCCCATAATGGGCGTGCCGTCCGTCCCGATGGTGGAATAAGACAGATCCGGGAAATAGGAGGGGTCTCCGCTGCCGCAGTGCCAGTCCGTATCCGGTTCATCCGGATTGCCGGAAAGGAATACCCTGTCCTGCGAGTTGCCGCCGTACACCGCTGCAATCGTGCATTTGGTGATTTTCCCCTCGTAGTCCTCTACCTCTTTCGAGAATGTGATTTCTACATTGTCCTTTCCGTTCACCTCTGGTTTCGGTGGCGCAGAAGTGAATGTTACCTTCCCGTCCGCGCCGTTGAGGGAATACGTGGAACTCGCCTGCACCTTGTCCCCGATCTTGACCTCTACAATGCTGTCCACGTCCGTTGTATCCAGCTGGTACACCGTCGAAGTCCCGTCCCCGGCGAACTTGTTTTTCCGCTTTGGGGAAAGCAGGTTTACTTCCTCATAGGTTTCGCCGCCGCCGGTCGGATAGTTTGCAATCGTCGTCGTCGGCACGTAAGCGTCGTCCGAAACGTTCTTGACCTCTTTCCCGTCATATACCAGGTATTCCGCTCCGGTCAGAATGTAAATTTTCCCGTCCATGGAGAACGAGGTTCCTCTCGCGTTGTTGATCCCGCTTTTCAGCTCAGTGATGCTTTCCTCGTCCCATTTGTACAGCTTTGTGCCGCCGTGAACGAGGAATACTTCCTCTCCGTCAATCGTCCCGCGGTACATCCCGTTTACTGGCTGCTCGCATTCCTGTATTTTCCGCCAGCCCTTGCGTTTTTCCGGGAATCCGCCGGAATCCGATATCAGGTTGACCGTACCCACCGCCCCGCGTTTTTTGTCGATCTGCGTCGGGTTGGACGAAAAATCCACACCGCGGAACTGGGAATATTCGGTCATGTACTTTTTAGGGGAATCCGGTATTTTGTACTGCGCCAATCAAGCCCACCCCCAAACAGAGGTGAACCCGCCGCCCGATTGCGTCAGGCTCGAACGGGACGCAAGGATCGCCTTGACGTTTTCGTATTCGTTCAAATACTGCACCGCCATGCTGATATCATCCTCTTTGAAGATCTGGCTTGCAATATACAGTGGGATCGCCCGCTGCGCTTCCTCGCTCAGTTCAAAGGTCGTGTCTCCCGGCGTTTGTTCGGTCACCTGCGCGGGCAGAGCCTCGTACCAGATCACCAGCGTTCCCGTGTAAGTGCCGGGGATGTACAGCTGGTCGTCCCCGTCGAACTGATAGTCATTGATCCGGTAGAAGTTATTGTATTCGTCCGTGATCGTCAGCCGGTCAGGGCAGAGCCGCATAAAATCCGGAACCAGTTCCCGGATTTTCAGCAGCCGATTCCCCTGAACCTGTTCATCCAGTTCCACGTCCACGGATTTGTAGATCGGCATGACCTCCGCCAGGTCGATAAACGCGAACGTCGCATTGTGCGGCATGGCCTTTACATAGTCCGCTACCTCCGGCGAATCCAGCGACACCTCAGTGCCGTAATTGGTACGGGAAAACACCTTATCCAGCGTTGCCTTTTGAATTTCTTCCCACGTCATAAGATGCCTCCTAAAAGGGAAAGCCGGGGTTTCCCCCGGCTTGTATTACAGTTCCGTGCCGCTCGACAGGGAATCGCCTACCAGCGCAATGCCGCGCCAGTTGTTGAAGCCTGCGCCGAAGCGGGCGCGTCCAGACCAGGTGTTCGCATCGGTGTTGTCGTCAATTGCGCTCTTTACCGTCAGCTTGACACGATCCAGCCACGGCAGGCACATATAATCCTGATTGAACTTGGAATCCATCAGGAGGAAATACTCCTTGCTCTGCACGGTCTTAGGCAGATAGTTCCATACCAGAACGTTCCACAAACCGACCTGGAAGTTAAATGCATTGTTCGAGGTGTTCGGATCAAGCTCCGATGCAATCGCCTCAAATACCTTGCGTTTCATCGCGCCGCTGTTCGGGATGATAATCGTGTCCGGCGCAACGGTCAGCAGATTGCCGTCGTCGTCGCGGAAGTCCTGCATGTGCTCCTGCGCCGCGTCCAGAACGTCGGTGAAGTTGTCGCTCGCCGCCGTGTACTTGAACAGGTTGGATTGCGCCAGCTTCGCGCCCTGCGTCTTGGACGGGTGGTCGGTCGCAAACAGCGCCTTTCCATCCGCCGAAGTAGTGTTGTACTTCTTCTTGCCAATCGTCACCGTAGTCCCCAGACCGCCGATCAGCAGATCCGCCGCGAATTTCTCGCGGGTGCGGTTGTAGGACAGCGAGAACATGTTCGCGCGGGACTTGATCTTTCCCATGTTCGCGTCCTCAATCATCTCCTGCGTCACCTCAAAGCGGCTTTTCCAGGTGGTCGGCTCAATCGTCTTAGAGTATCCCTCCTGGATCGAGGTCAGCGGATATGCGCCGTTCTCTCCCACGTCCTCAAAGTCTCCCATAGAGGTCTCAGAAGTATACTTTTCGGCGTAGTGGGTCGTGGTGTCCATGCAATAGATCTTGTCGATCATGGACTGTTTCTCGAACGCCTCAACGTTCTGCTCGATCATCGCCTTGATCGGAGCCTGGGACTTGCCGTAAACCGAATCGTTCAGGCCGGTTCCCTCTGCAAAAATAATTCCTGCCATATATTTATCTCACTCCTTTTAGCCTGCTGCGGCGGGGTCTACGAAATAGCCGCGCACCGTGGAATTGGTAGTAGCGCCGTCGGTTTCGAGAACCTTAAAAACGCCGCTCGTGGTCGTCGCGGTAACGGTCGCCGCGTCAGCTGCCAGCGTCACCGCCTGGCCTACAACCGTGCTCGCCACGGTCGCCGTGGAAGTGGTCTCGAAAACAACGTTTTCGGTAACCGGGATAGCCGGACAAGTACCGTCAACGCGCGGCGGGCCCATGATGATGTGGGTGGGCTTGGTAGTGGAACCGCACTTGGCAAAGGTGCCGCTGGTCAGCACTGCCGCGGTGCCAATCGGGAGTTCATTGTTTCCCGTGGGGCACGCAAAGTAGACAAACGGGTCAACGTCGCCCACTCTGCGGTATGCAACTTTGAACATTTTGAAATTCTCCTTTACTTGTGTTTTTTGTAGTCGTCAATGATCTGCTGTTTCGTCCAGTTTGGGAAAGCGCTTCGATACATTGCCATGGTTTCCTCGGGCACAACAACATCTTCCCCTGTCCCCGCGCTCTTGGTCGGGTTCAGGTGGTTTTTCCCGTTTACAGAATTCAGCGCTTGCTGCTTTGCCGCAGCAGCCTTTTTCCCCGTGATCTGGTCGTAATTTGCCAGTTTGAACGCATCCACCAGCGAGTAGCCCTGCCGTACCCGCGCATCAAACTGCTGGAAGTTCGGGTGCTGCACAAGCGTCTGGAAGTCCGTAACCGAGGGGTCGATCTTCCCGATCTCCGCGATCTGCTCCTCCAGCGCGCGCTGGCCTGCTTCCTGCCGCATGCGTGCGGTCATTACCTTTGCCTGCTGCACAGCCGGGTTGTTCTCGATCATCTGGTTCAGCACGCCCGGGTCAATCCCGGCCTGCCGCATCTGATCCTGCTGGTACTGCTGTTCGTATTCGTTCAGGTCGCGCACCGAACGGATCGGCCTTCCCGTATACGGGTTGTTCTGCCCTCTGTAAATCCGTTCCACAAGCGCATCTTTCTCTGCCTGGCTGCGTGCCGCGGCCTGCGCTTCCGCCCTGCGGCGCGCTGCTGCAAATGCTGCGTTCTGTTCTGGTGTCTGTTCAGCCGGTGCAGGTTCGGCGTGCGCCTGCTCGTTTTCGCCTTCCGCGGCTGTCTCGGGTGCAGGTTCGGCGACCGCTTCCGCGCCCTGCTCGTTTTCGCCTGCCGGAGTGGTTTCTACTTCTCCGGTTCCCGTCATCATTTCATCCATAATTGGTTTCCTTTCCGGATTTTTACGCTGTTCCATGCGAAATTTGGGCATAATAAAACCACCCTTTCGGGTGGCTGCGTCTTTACTTGCCCTTGGTTCTCAGGTCGCCGCCGGTCTTAACGGTCGGCTTCTTTCCGCCGTTGCCCTGGTTGACAGGCGCTTTGACGTACATGCTGCCGGTGTTCTTGATCTTGCCGACATAGCTTGCTTTACCCTTCATTTTTTCACCTCCTTTATGACTTTCTTGTATCGCGGGCATTGGGGATTTTTGCAGATCAGTACATATCTGCCGCCGTCTCCGTCGTCGGACGGCTCCCATACCACCTTTGTATCGATTTTACATACCGGGCATACCATTAACCATCTGTCCTCTCTGCTGTAACTGCTGCATTGCCTGCATCTGCATCGCCTGCTGCTGCATCATCTGCTGTTCTTCCAGCCGCCTCTGCATCTGCTGCTTGATCTCTGTCGCCAGCGGATAATGCAAGCCCTCCATGATCGTCCAGAACATGACAAGCGTCTGATAGTCCTGCGGGTTTCCGAAGCATCCCTTTTCGAGGTTGCCGCGCGCCTCCTGCCACAAAGCCTCGCGGTTTCCTGCCAATGGGGCGGTCTGGTCAACGGAAAATAAAAATTCATCATCCCAGTACGGCTCTCCTGCGTCGTCGAATTTGAGGAACTGCATCTTGTCAAACGTGCCGTACTGCGGCGTGCCGTCCGTGTCCTTGAATGTCATCGGGCGCGGCTCGTCCGAGTATGCCAATAGAAACTTGAACATCACCTCGAATAGATCGGCATAAGCTGCATTTTTCATGACACGCTTGCTTTCCAGCCTGCCCGCCGCCTGCGCCGCGGAAAACTCCTTTGCCGTTCCGCTGGTGGCTGTACGGTCTGCTCTGCCTTGGAAACTGTCTGTAATACCTATCTGTTCTCTCATCGCTTGATATGTATACTGCATGTAGCTCATATCCTGCGAGATATTCGGCTGCAAGGTAATCACGTCCAGCATCGCTTTCTGTTCCGGGCTGGTGATCTCGTATACCTTGAACTGCTCGTCCGTGCGCTTAACCTGCACGCCCTTCGGCAGTACCACATAGGAGCCTCCCGCCAGCAGCTTGATATCCACCTCGCTTGTCAGCTTGTTCAGCGCCATCTGCTGATCCCGGATCATCTCCACATCAGAAACGCCCATCAACGAGCCGAAGCAGCTCACGTTGCGTCTGAGCACAACCGGGTACACATCCGGCTTGTAGTACGGGATCATCTCCTGTTCTTCGCGCTGCGTCACAATCGGGTTCCCCATCTCGTCCAGCGTGATTTCCTCTATAACGCGCGTCATAGGGATGCCGCTTTCGTCCGTCCGCGGAAAAGCGCTTTCTACACTGTCTTCGCTTTTGGCGTTCCCGCAGTACGGGCAGGTGTCTCCCTGCATCTCCATGCCGCACTTGCTGCACCGCTTAATCCTGCGCGCCTGATAGTCTTCCATGTATTCCAGAAGGATGTCATTGCACCACGCGACGCGCCCGATCCCGCCGTCTTTATTCTTGAAATACCCGATGTTCTCGGTAACAAGGTCGTCTACCGTCGGCTTGTCAAAACCGCGTGCGTCCGGCTGCTCCTCGCTCTCCGTGCTCACATCCACGCCGTACTTGTTCTTGATGTAGTCCTTGGTCTGCGCAAGCTGGATAAAAAAGTAGTCCATGTCCGGTATCTCATATACGCCCGGTTGCGGGATGAACTGCTTGGGATGCAGCAACGACACGCTCAGCGCACCCCGCGTGGTGTGCGTCATTGCGGTGTTGTCCCACTCGACGAGGAACAAATCCCCGCCGTGCACCGGCGTTGTGCGCTCGTCCTGATCGTTGATACGCTCAAACGGCAGCCGGTCGATCTCGTCCCGCAAATAGTCCTCAATGGTCTTTGCAAGCTGCTCATCCTCCTGGTGCTGCGGCGTGACCTTCGGCGTCGGTATGTCGCTTGACACCTCCGCCTCGATGATCTCGGCAACGACATTTCGCACCGTCGTCGCGTCCTTCGGCTCGTTTTTGGATGTGCTGCCCCGCGTCCTGTCGATCTTGTGCGTGCCGCGGTACAGTGCCTCGCTCTCGTCCATCTTGTCGAGCGCATGCTGGTATTCCTGCCGCGCCTTTTGCAGTCTCGTCTGCCATTTCTGTAAAATGGCCTCGTCTTTCTTCAAAACGGATTACCCCATTTCTGTATCAAATATGCCTGTCCGTCCTTGTCGGCGTTGTAGTAGTCCTCCCACATATCCGCCGTCCACTTGGCTTTCTTTCCCTTTGCCTTTTTCGGCGTGTAGTCCTGCTGCGGCCTTGCGTAGTACGCAATTGCAAGCGCCATCACGCAGTCATCGTGTGCGCCTTCCTCGGCCTCTGCGCGGCCTTTCTCGTTTCTGACAAAGGTCAGCATCTCGCCCAGCGTGTCCGCGTCGTGCATCAGCTCCACGCTCTCGCGCACGACCTCCACCAGCCCGGCAATAATAACCGGCCTTGTGACGCTGGTAGTCTTAAATCCGAAGCTTTCCTTTGGCTTGCGTGTGTAGGTGTCCTCTGTCGTGCGTACATACTGTTTGGGATACCTGAGCCTTTGCAGCTCCTTGACCGGATAGCTTGAGTAGTTAGCCTCTATCGCAATCAGCGCAGTATTATAATAGATCCCTAAGCAATACATCTGCTTGGCGTACAGATCCTCGTCAAACTGGTGCCTGAGCGTGCATACCTGCTTGCCCGAGGTGTTGTCCAGCACCTGCCCGACAAAGTAGTCCGACCCTTCCCCGGCGGTGTCCCCGCCGATCACATAGGGGATGCCCTCGCGCACGTCCTCATAAATGGAGATATACCCGTCCTCATCCTCCACCCACTGTATCGTGCTGTCCTGTATGCGCACCTCGTTGTATACCGGGTCGTAAAACGTCTGGTATATAAAATGCCCGTGCCTGATCGGAGGAAGCAGCTCGCCCAACCTCTGGTTGACCTTCTGCGCGTCGAATATGGTCTTGCCGATCACGCCCCACTGCCCGAGGCAGTACACCTGATAGTAATACGGGTCTGTGGTCTTGTACCCCTCGAGCGTCCTTTTATAATCCTCATCCAGATGCAAGTTGTCCTTGTATGTCGTCTTGAGCGTCACCGCCCGCGGTTCCTTTCTGTCGAAGAACCTCTTTTTCAGCCAGTGCAGGATGTTGACCGGGTTAAAACTCAGCGTGATTTGACCGTGTATCCCCTTGCCGCGCAAGCGGATATCAAGCTGGTTGAAGTCCTCCTCGGTGATCTCCGAGGCCTCCTCGATCCAGATGTCCGTCAGCTCGCCTTTTGCAAAGGTCACGGACTTGATCTTCTCGGGGTCGTCCAGCCCTTTAAATATGCACTCATTGCCCGTGACCTTGCACACGATCCGCAGGTCTGTCACATCAAACAGCGAGTACAGTCCCCACCGGCTAATGACCTGCCGCATAAGCGCAAAAGTCGAAGTGCGGTTGGTGTCGCCAACCTTGCGCACCACAAGGACATTGCACAGCTTTTTGCTCATCATGCGAACGATCAGCCGCTGCGCCGCAAAGACACTCTTGCCGGATCCCGCGCCGCCATACAGCACAATGTATCTGTGTGCCTCGTCACCCAGCAGCGGCAGATACACGGGATTAAATGCCCGTCTGGGTATATTGACCTGCATCTAACCCCTCCAATTGAACAAAATCCGTCTTTTGCATAATTCGCTGTGCTCTCCGTCACAGTGAAAAGTGTTTCCCCACGGAATTTTGACACACAAGCCCCGAATTCGGCTCAATTTTGCAAGCTCACATTTTCATTCCTGCAAAACAAGCCATTCTCAGCCCGAGAATCAACCGCCGCCGCGCCGTGTGCGTCTTGCAGGCTGCCGCCGTGCCGCCTGCATGGAGGTCTGCACGCGCTTCTGCCGCACATCGCCCCTGGCGCTCTTGCCAGGTTTGGCCGTGCCCTGCACCTGTCTTGCCATTTCTCAATCCTCCGTGATCTGTACATTTATCACTGCATCGTGCTTGATTTCCTGCTTTTCGCTCCATCCGAAGCCGTTTTGCAGTACAAATTGTGCGCCTCTCGTCATGTCTCGGTTGTATAGGGCTTGCACGTTTGCTTCCTTGATCGCCTCCCTTGCACGGGAAATAATCCGCACTAACTCCGGTTTATTGGACGTTCCCGCGCTGTTATCCTCAACATACCGCCTTAATGCGCTCTCGCTGTTATATCCCAAATACAGCGCTAAACCGCAGAAGCTGGGCATTTTCCCTTGTTCCTGTACCTCTGCAAAGTATTGATCTACCTTTTCTTGCAGTGCTTTTTTCGTGTACCTGTTCGGCCTTGCCATGCCCTCACCTCCTTGAAAGTCCTATTTATCGTACTTATGCAAAAATGGGCATGAAAAAACCGCCATCTAAAATGACAGCGGCTTTTGCTTGCTCACTTTTTCTTAAATGTCCCGTCAGGGTTTTTGATCAACTTGCCGTTTTTGTCTCTCGGCCAGCGCTTTTTGCTCTTTTCGTTCGCCCACCATGCGCGCCAGTAGTCCTCTGCCTCTTTGGCCTTTCTGGCCTCCTCGGCGGCGTGCGCCTGCTCTGCCTCTTTGGGCGTGGGGTATAGCTCGCGGCAATTTGCTGTCTCCATCCAGTCCGGTAGATCGTCAGCCAGATTGTATGTCGCTATTACGCTGCGTGGCTTGCCGTCCTCTACCCAATCGGCATACAGCACACGGACATAGAGATCTTCTGCGCGTCCGGTCTTGGAGTTGTAGTAGTACATCGTGCGCCCAATCCGCGGATCGTCCGTATAATGTCGCAGCGCGTCCATTATATATTGGTCTACTCGCTTGCCCTCGCGTCTGGCCTCCCGGCGTACCCGCTGCATCAAATCGTGCGGTATTTTAATCATCCCTCGGCCTCCTTGATCGCGCCTGCAAGCATATATTCATCCAGCGCCCGCTTTAGGATTGCATTGACCGTCGTGCCGTCCTCCTTGCACTTGGCTCTCACCTTGTCCGCGTAGTCCTTGCGTACCTTGCAGCCCAGCACGGTCATGCTCTTTGATATATATTTGTTGTTCGCGCGCCTCTGTGCGTCTGTCAATGCCATTGTATCACCTCCATAGCATCATTATATAGTATATGCTATGGTTATGCCATGTACAACATCAACAAATTACATGGTTAAACTTTGTGCTTTATGCCTATTGTATATATGGTTTAACCATGTTATCATATAGTCACAACAAAGGAACACGGACAAAACCGAAAGGAGAAAATACAATGTTTGAAAATATCATGAATCTGGATGAACTCCGCAAGGCATACCGCGCAGCGGCGATGAAATCCCACCCGGACCACGGCGGCAGCGTAGAAGAGATGCAGGCCGTGAACGCAGCTTATGAAATCCGCTTCCAGCAGCTCAAGGACGAGCACAACGCAGCCCACCCGGAACGCCCGATCAATGAAACCCCCGAGCAGTTCCGCAGCGTGATCGAAAAGATCATCAATCTGCCGGGCATCATCATTGAGCTGTGCGGCTCGTGGATTTGGGTATCCGGCGATACCCGCACCAACCGTGAAGCTCTCAAGGCCGCCGGAATGTACTGGGCAGCCAAGAAGAAGATGTGGTATTGGAGAGCGCCGGAAGACGCGCACCACGGCAGAGGCTCTAAGAGCATGTCCCATATCCGTCAGAAGTACGGCAGCGAGCGCATCACCTCGGACGGTCGTAACCCTGACATGATCCCCGCTTAATGGTTCTCGCGGGTTTACCCTTAAAGCCCGCACCCATAAATCTTATGACACAGGAGGGAAAATGAAATGAAACTCAAATTTGATCGTCAAATAGCCGAATACCACCTATATATACACATGACAGATCCCACCAAGCAAGCAGACCTGAACCGCTTGCAATACGAAGATAAGCAGGCGCAAGACAAAATAAAGTCCCTGCAAGGGTATATCAATCTATTGCAGCAATATCGTCTTGATATGGCCGAGCGCGCCGCATATCTCATCCGTGAAGCGCCCATTCATCGCGCCGAGCTAATCCGAAAAAAGAATTATTACAGCAATAAGGTATTTTATTATTTCAACCTTTATAGCTGCTATCCTGATGGGTCGGAACGCATGGAAACAATTCGTACATACCCAGGCACCGAACGCGCAAAAGCAATCCGGGAATTTAAGGAATACCAACGCACGCACAGCGCCACAGAATGCATTATGGATATCCAGCGCAGCAATTGGGAACGATAGCCCCGCCCGGATCATGCACCCGCAGCGGGACATAACGAAAGCCGAGGATTAACCCCGGCTTTTCTTTATCGGGCAACTTCTCGCCCGCACGAATGAGGGAGCCGCCGGAGTTGAACCGACGCATGCCAACGCTCCCATATACCCGGTGTTTCCGGGTATTCGCCCGCCATACCACGCATGAGAGAGGGACAAATCACCTCTTTCATTTTGTTTTACAGGCACAAAATAGGCGCTGGCGGACTGATTTTGAATTCTTCCCGTTGATCGCTCTTACGGGATATTAAATTTTTTGCGCTGTTCGGGCTGTGCACCGCCCCGGCCACGCGTGCCGCTTTGTTGCCCGTGCATCTCTTCGCTGCCCTGATAGTGGGCGGAATACTGTGCACAGACGGGTTAAATCCCGGCTTTGTTTACCGCATCCGGCAGGCGGTGTGCAAACTGTCCGTGTGTCGCCTCTGCACTGGCGCTTTCGGCTGCCGCCGTCGCCCCACGGTGGGCGAGGATTAGAAACAGATCGCCGAGGGTTCCGCGCCTCGGGTCATTGCCCCTCCGTCCTCATGCGGACATTGGGACATATCGGCTGAGCGC
>ERZ1090865.1086-NODE-1087-length-14020-cov-26.875260_pt1 | contig 14020 bp, 18 predicted proteins | sample MGYA00478478_ERZ1090865 | MGnify/ENA primary metagenome ERZ1090865 (study PRJEB33644, sample SAMEA5815715) | chicken gut metagenome | biome: Chicken; feature: Gastrointestinal Tract; material: Caecum | place: Ireland | collected 2019-01-01 | study: A study of... | reverse complement strand
ACCATGTCTCTCAACTCAAGCCTCAACCAAAATGCGCAACAAACCGGGCGTTATCAATGCTTCGTCCGTGAAATCGTAATATTGATACGCGGTCTTGAGCGTGTCTCGGGGCGATCCCGAAGCCGCCACTGGATCGCCCTCATAGAGCAGCAGTGCCTTCAGCAACTTCCAGCCGAGTTCGAACTGAAGTTCGAACTTGTCGATGATGCCGCTCTGGATGAATTCGTTTGACAAATCCTGCGCGGGATCTTGCCGCAGGGAGCGCAGGGCCGAGGAATAATTCTCAAACTTTCTCATACGACACCACTCCGTGCCCCGTCTGTGTCCCGAAACCTACAGAATATGCAACGGCGTCTGGCGCTGCCGGAGTCGAGCGGTTACAGTGGAACCATGAGGAGCAACGGCGCATGCCGTATATCGGGTGAGGTTGTGGAGAGACGATGAGGGTCTTCGACTTCGATGGGACGATCTACAAGGGCGAGAGCCTGTTCGACCTGTATCTGTTCAGCGTCCGTTACGAGCCGCGCGTGTTGAAATACATCGCACCGGTGGCCCAATGCGGCATCCGGTACAAGACCGGCCACGCCGAACTGCGGACGATGGAGCGCAAGCTGGGGCGCATCATCCGCCGGTACCTGCAGGACATCGACTCGTCGAAGCGTGTGGCCAGGCTGCGCGGCTCCGACCCGTCGCCAACGGTTCCGTCGAAGCGCGGCGGCGATCCCGTCGTAACCTCCCACGCGGGATTGGACGCGTTGTCGGAAGCATTCTGGAATCGCAAATTCCATAAGATCAAGGACTGGTACCAACCCCAGCCGGACGACGTCATCGTCACCGCATCATTCGACCTGACGGTGGGGGAGGCCTGCCGCCGTCTGGGCATCCGACACCTCATCGCCTCCACCATCGACCCGGATACGCTGGAGATATCCCACCTGAACTTCCGCACGAACAAGGCCAAACGCTTCCGTGAGATCTACGGACCCGACGCCGTCATCGACGAGTTCTACACAGACAGCTACCACGACCAGTCCATGATCGACCTGGCCCGCACCGCCTATTTGGTCAAAGGCAACAGACTCATCCGCATCAAGTGACGACGCTGCCCCTTGAGATCGGAGCCGCGGGATTCCATCTGACGAACACCGCATGACGGCGGTCTATCGCGCTCCGTAGCATTGGTCTGCGGCGACCGGCGCGAACGTGCCGCGCTGCAGAGTCGACGGCCGGGAACCGGGTGATGGAGGAGTGCCGTCCTACCGCGAGCGATGAAGGAGAGACGTTGGAACCGCAGGCGTATATGGTCACGCAGGGGGAGGGCTTCCCGATCGTCTTCGCGCACGGCATGGGCGTTGACCATCGGTCGTTGATGATGCTGGACCGGTATTTCCCGGAGCGGACGCAGCGCATCTATCTCGATCTGCCCGGGTACGGCCGCACCCCGGCGCTGGACGGCCCCGGAGGTTTGCCCGAATACGTGGACTGGTTCTGCGGCGCGATCGACGACATCCTCGGGCCCCGTGCCCCGTTCGCCGTGGTGGGCAACTCGATGGGCGGGGTGCTGGCCCGTGCCATGATTGCCCGCAAGCCGCGCCGTGTGGCGGGGCTCGCCCTGATCGCACCGGTTGTCGATCCGGTGATTGCGCATCGTCGCGTCGCCGAGCATGTGGTGAGCGAGCCGAACCCGGACCTGATGCACAAACTGCCGCTCGACCAGGTGCTGGACTTCATCCGCATGGGTGTCAACCAGTCGTTCGAGGCATGGCGGCGGTATCAGATGTATGTGCTGCCGGGCATCCGCGCCTTCGACCGCGCCGCGTACGCCAGGCTGGAGGCGCGCTATTGGCTGGCTGAGGACCCGGAACGTGCGTTCGGTATGTTCGAGGGGCCGACCGCCATCATCTGCGGACGGCAGGATCAGATCGTCGGCTATGAGGATCAGGAGGAGATCCTGCCCCACTATCCGAACGCGCGGTATGCGGTGATCGAGAACGCGGGACACAATGTCTACGTGGACCGGCCCGAGCAGGTCGGCGCATTGCTGCGCGATTGGGCCGGACAGCTGCCGATTCGTTAGGAGAGGGATGGAACAGTTCACGGTGGTGCTGGACCAGCTGATCGGGTTCGCGATCATGCTGGTCATCGGGTACATCTGCGTCAGGTGCAAGGTCTACGGCGAGAAGACGCTGGATGGCATCTGCCAGCTGATCCTCAAGGTGGGCATACCGCTGATGGTGTTCTCCAACGCCACGGCGGGCGCCACGCGCGCCGACCTGTTCGAATCCGGCATCATCCTGGTGTTCCAGGCCGTCATGTACGTGCTGCTCATCTCGTCCACCTGGCTGATCGCCAAGGTCATGCGCCTGCCGGTGGACCGCGGCCACATATTCCAGGCGGCGTTCATCTTCGGCAACGTCGGGTTCATCGGACTGCCGTTGCTCATCGCCCTGTTCCCGGAGCGCGGCGCGTTGTTCTACTCCCTGATGGCGCTGCTCGACCAGTTCCTGATGTGGACGTACGGCGTCTGGCTCACCCGCTCCGAACAGACCCGCCGCGAACGGCCCGTCGCATCATTGGCGCAGCAGTTGCGCGGGTTGCTGAGCCCCGGGCTGGTGTCCGTGATCGTGTCGTTGCTGGTCATCCTGATCGGCATTCCGATTCCTGAGGATCTCAACGCGCCGCTGCATACGGTCGGCTCGATCTCCACGCCGCTGTCGCTGATGTACATCGGAGGGCTGTTCGCGCTGCGCGACTGGAAGACCACGCTCAAGCAGCCTGAGGTGTATGTCGGCATCGTGATCAAGATGCTGATCATTCCGATCGTGCTGTTCGCGCTGCTCACCTTCGTGCCGCCGATGCTGGGGCTGGGGGCGATGAACGCGGATATGGTGCATGCGGTGATCGTGGTGTGCGCGATGCCGACGATGACGGCGCTTGTCATGTTCGCCGAGCGGGAGCGCAACATGCCCGAATACGCGGTCGGCCTGGTGCTGGTGACCACGGTGGCCAGCCTGCTGACGCTGACCGGCGTGTCCTACGTGGTGTTCTGATGCGGGATACTGGTGGTATGTTCGCGTTGTTGGAGACGCTGATCGCCGTCTATGAGACCGGGCAGTTCACCATTGCGGCCGACGAGCTCAAGGTCTCGCAGTCCACGGTGTCCTCGCGCATCGCCTCGCTGGAGGCGATGGTGGGCGCCCCGTTGTTCGTGCGGCACGCCAAGAGCGACGTAACCCCCCACCGAAGCCGGCACACTGCTGTACCGCGCGGCCACACAGATCGGCGGCGTGTGGCGTGACGCCCGCGAGGAGATCGCCCGTACACGGGCGAACCGCGAGCCGTTCTCGATGTTGGTCTCCCATACCGCCGCCGCGGTGCTGATCCCCGCGGCGCTGCGCGCGACGCTCGGTGAATTGGACCGATTCGAGATCGCCGTGGCGGCTTCGAACTCGGATGGCATCCTGGAACGGGTGGGGTTGAAGGAGGCTCATCTGGGCGTGGTCGAGAAGCCGATCATCAGCGAATCGGTCGAACGCGTCACCCTGTGCGAGGACGAACTGGTGCTGGCCGGAGACCCCTCGGGCGTATGGCTGGTGCGCGAGCATGGATCCGGTGTGCGCTACTACACCGAGCTGTATTTCAAAACGGAGGGTATCGTGCCGACGCACGCCATCGAGGTGGCGAGCAACGCCTCCATCGTCGCCGCGCTGGCGGCGGGCGTGGGCTGTTCGATCGTATCGCGCGCCGCGTGCCCCGGTGGGGTGCCGGTGCATGATTTGGGACCGGAGTTCGTGCGTCGGTTCTACGCGCTGATCCCGCGGTCCGGCCTGACCCGCGACCAGCGTGCGCTGGCCGATGCCATCATCACGGCGTTGCGCGACGTCAGGCTGCGCTGAGAAGTCGGTTCGGCGTTCATGGCCCGGCGGGACGCATTCGCATCGAAATACGTGATGATATTCATCGATATGTTCTATTTGACCGATGTTGGGCCTCGTTGTTCAATGGAGGTATGAGAGAGTTCTGCACCAAGTGGTGGAAGCGCATAGCGACCACCGATATGTTGTTCATCGCCGTCCTGACGCTGATCGCCTCCTTCATCGGCACGTTCCTCAAGCAGTTCGACGGCTTCTCGCTGCTCGGTCCGCTGATCATCGCCCTGCTCATCGGCATGGTCATCCAATTCCCGATCCGTTCCCTCTACGTCGGTTCCAACGACTCCCGCAAGGCGGGCGTCAAGGACGCCGCCGGTCTGATCTCCAACAAGCTGCTGCGCCTGGGCATCATCCTGCTTGGCTTCAAGCTCAACCTGCAGGTGCTGTTCACGCAGGGCATCAAGTGCCTGCCGATCGCGGCGGTCATCGTCACGCTGGTCATCGTCGTGACCTATCTGATCGCCCGTGCGCTCAAGGTCAGCCCGATGCTCGCCATCCTGACCGCGGGCGGCACCGGCATCTGCGGCGCTGCCGCCGTCATGGGACTGTCGGGCTCCATCACCGTTCCGGAGGAGGACGAGGAGGAGAAGGCAGACAACGAGGTGATGGCCGTGGCCACCGTGGCCATCATGGGCACGATCTTCGCGCTGATCGAGATCGCGCTGTTCCCGGCGCTCGGCCTGACCCCCGCCCAGCAGGGCGTGGCCGCCGGCGCCAGCCTGCATGAGATCGCCCACGCGGTCGCCGTCGGCGGCGCCTTCGGCGAGGAGGCCCTGAACATGGCCACCATCATGAAGCTGAGCCGTGTGCTCATGCTGGTGTTCGCGGCCATCATCATCGCCATCTGGTGGGACCGCACGCACTCCACGGTCAAGCACGAGGGCAAGCGTAAGGTCGCCTTCCCGTGGTTCATGCTCGGCTTCATCGCCGCGTCGGTGCTGGGCACCTATGTGCCGTTCCTGACCGCCATCTCCGCCCAGCTGGTGGACGTGGCCTACATCGTGCTCGGCATGGCCATGGCCGCGCTCGGCATCAATGTGAACTTCAAGGCCATCGCCTCCAAGGGCGCCAAGGCCGTGCTCGCCAGCTTCATCGCCTCGGTGCTGCTGGTGGCGTTCGCGGTGCTGGTCGCCAAGCTGTTCTTCTGATTCGGGTGCCGTCCGCCGAATCCGGCGGCGCGGATCCGTTCCCGCAGGGGCCTTCCGATTCGTCGGAAGGCCCCTGTCCGTTATATGAGGGGCGGAATCGAGGGCTGTCGCCGATGCGTTCGCTCACGGTAAAACGATGGAAGCCCCGCCCTCCAAGGCGGTTGAACGGAGTGAATGGTCAAGGATACGAGCCCGGAAGGGCTCGGGGGCCGGCCGCAGCGGCCATCGTCTGCGGCGGACGGTCCTCTCCCACGTTGAAGGAGTATGTGATTATGGCTATGTTTCCTTCCCTGATGCATGATTCCCTGTTCGGCGACCTGTTCGACGATCCGTTCTTCACCGGACTGCGCCGCGTCTCCGACACCCCGGGCACCGTGATGTCCGGCAGCATGATGAACACTGATGTGCGCGAGACCGACAAGGGCTACGCCGTCGACATCGATATGCCCGGTTTCAAGAAGGAGGATATCGCGGTGGAGCTGAAGAACGGCTATCTGACCGTCAGCGCCCATCGTGATACGCACCACGACGAGAAGAACGACAACGGCCGCTGGCTGCGCCGCGAGCGTTACGTCGGCTCCTGCTCGCGCAGCTTCTACGTGGGCGAGAACGTCAAGGATACCGACATCCACGCCAGCTACAAGGACGGCACGCTGTGCCTGGAGCTGCCGAAGCCGGAGGCCCGGCAGCAGGTCGAGCAGAAGCACACCATCGCCATCGAGGGCTGATCGGCGGCTCGGCTGAACGCCGACGCATCGTAATGAACCGGTGAGGCCGGTGGACATCCGAATCGCAGACGGATGCCCACCGGCCTCTTCCTGTTCCGTTCCCGCGTGCGTGCCGTGGACGGACGTGCGAGAAATCAAGAGCGGGGCCCTGCTCCGATGCATTCCGGAACAGGGCCCCGCTTGTGGGTAAGTCTGGCTGACTCGGCCTTACTTGTTGAGCATGCGCTTGATGCCGTTCCACACGGTCTGGGAGAGCGCGTAGTGGCCGAGCGAAGGGTCGGTGGCGGCGAGCGGGGAACGCAGGGCCTGATCCATCATCTGCTGGTTCATCATGGTTGTTTCCTTTCGTTGTGGCGCCCGTCTTGGTCTGCGGGTGCCGGGTTGGTGATATTCGATCTTCTGTTGTGACAGGTACAGCTTACGTCCTCCAGGCCGCCGGTTTCCTGCTGAGATTTCCAGAAAACTATCAAAAATATCGGGTATTCTTGAAATAAAGATAAAGAAATGGTGAAGAATGAAAGGAGGAACGATGACGGAACCCGTGGTCAGCGAGGCCAAACTGCGCTATCTCGACTTCCTGAGCCGGGAGGACCGCGTGCGGCACCACCGGTATGTGGAGGAGATGAAGCAGTACGAGCTGATGAAGAACGGCGACCTCTCCGCCATCGGCGAGAGCGCGCGGCTGTGGACATCCGGCTTGTACGGCCATGTCTGCGACGACCCGCTGCGCAACGCGAAATACCTATTCGTCACCTCGATCACGCTGGCCACGCGGTTCGCCATCGAGGGCGGCATGGACGAGGAGGACGCCTACAACGCTTCCGACCTTTACATCCAGGACGTCGACCGCTGCACCACCACGGATGAGGTGCGCCGGCTGCACGCCGATATGATGACCTTCTTCACCTGGGCCATGGCCGACATGCAGCGCGGCGAGGTGCATTCCACCGCGGTCGTCGAATGCATGGACTACATCCGCTACCACCTGCACGAGCGCATCACGGTGCCGATGCTCGCGAACCACGTCCACCTCAACCCCACGTACCTGTCGGAACTGTTCGCCAGGGAAACCGGAACCACCATCTCCCGCTACATCGCCGATCAACGCATGGAGGCGGCGCGCAACATGCTCAGGTATTCGCAGTATTCGGTCGGGGAGATCGCGCAGATCCTGGCATACCGTTCGCCCAGTCATTTCGGCAAGGTATTCAAGGACCATATGGGCGTGACGCCGCGCGAATACCGCAACGCCAATGCCCAGGCCGGCATCTGGCCGGAATAGTCGTCTCCCGGGTTCGGCGCCATCAGGCATTCGGGCGTGCGATCCGGCCATGGTCGTCGGCGCGGTCGCGGTGCCGAAGGTGAACGCGGCATGTGCCTCCGGTGAATTCTGTACAGGCCCATCGAAAAAACGTGCCCGGTCGTGCCGTTGTTCGGCTACGGTGGAATCGGGACGGGTCCGCACGTCCGGTGCGGACCCGATCGATATCGGTACGGCAATCGACGAGTTCAGGAGGAGCGACCATGGGCATGCCGTTGGATCTGTATGTCATCCGCCACGGCCAGTCCGAGGCGAACGTCATCGTGCAGGCGGGGGAGCAGGGTGATAACTCCCTGTACACGCAGGATAACGTCACCGTGCCGGACCGCTCGTGGCGTCTGACCGCAATCGGGCGCAAGCAGGCCGATTGCATCGGACGTTGGCTGGTCTCCCAGCAGGAGTTGTTCGATCGGTATCTGGTGTCTCCGTATGTGCGCACACGGGAGACGGCGGCCACGATGGCGTTGCCCAAGGCGCGTTGGGAGGAGAGCCGCGTGCTGCGTGAGCGTTCGTGGGGTGAGATCAACACCATCACCCAGGAGGAGTTCCGCACGAACTATTCGCGCAACTGGATGTTCAAGCGCACCGACCCGCTGTACTGGCGTCCGCCGGCGGGCGAGTCGATCGCGGATGTGGCCGAGGACCGCGTCCATAACCTGCTGACCTCGCTGAACCGCAGGGCCGAGTCGGAATCGGTGGTGGCGGTGACCCATGGCGATTTCATGCTGGCGCTGATGCTCACGCTGGAGGACATCTCGGACGAGGAGTTCCTGCGTCGCGCGGACAGCCCCGATTGGCAGATCACCAACTGCACCTGCCTGCACTACTCGCGCCGTGACCCGCATACCGGTCGCACCTCGCAGCGCGTCCGATGGGAGCGGACCGCGCGTCCGGTGCTGGATGAGCGGACCGGGCGCTGGGAGGTCAAGGTCGAGCCGTGGCGCGAGTTCACCAAGCCCACGTTGTCCAACGGCGATCTGGTTGATGTGGTGCATTCGGTCGATCCCCACCTGTGAGCCGGATCTGGTCCAATAGTCGCAGTTGTACCATCGCGCTGCGGCTTTGGTCCAGTTGGCCGGTCTGATCTGGCCCTTTTGCGCCAGTGCTTTGGTGCTGCTGCGGCTTTTGGCGCAGTTCTTCATCGTTATCCGGTCCTTTGGCGCAGCAGCTTGGTGTTGCTGCGGCACAAGGGCTTGGGCGGCGATGGACTAGGCGTGTCATTATACTATTCTGCGGCGCGCGGACGGAGTATGCCGCGCAGAGAGAGTTCAAAGGAGATAGACAGATGAAGAATCTGTTCAGCTGGGCCATCCACGGCGATGGCAAGACGCTGCATCCGGGCGAGGTCGTCGAACCCGACGAGCGTCTGACCTGGGGCCGTACCGCAGGTATCGGCGCCCAGCATGTGGTGGCCATGTTCGGCGCGACCTTCCTCGTGCCGATCCTCACCGGCTTCGATCCGTCGACCACGCTGTTCTTCACGGCCATGTCGACCGCCCTGTTCCTGCTGATCAACAAGAACGTCCTGCCGAGCTACCTGGGCTCGTCCTTCGGCTTCATCGCCCCGATCGCCGCCGTCACCACGGCGAACAAAGGCCTGGCCGTCGCCAGCTTCGGCATCATGGTCACCGGTCTGCTGCTGGCCCTGATCGGCCTGCTGGTGCACTTCGCCGGTTCGAAGTGGATCGACGTGGTCATGCCGCCGGTCGTCAACGGCGCCATCGTGGCCATCATCGGCTTCAACCTGGCCCCGAGCGTGTGGAACAACTTCCAGCTCGCCCCCGACACCGCGCTGGTCACCCTGGTGGCCGTGCTGGTCATCTCCGTGCTGTTCAAGGGCCTGCTCGGCCGTCTGAACATCCTGCTCGGCGTCATCGTCGGCTACATCTACGCCTGCTTCCGCGGCCAGGTCGACTTCTCCGCCGTGAACGAGGCCGCGTGGATCGGTCTGCCGAAGTTCCACCTGCCGCAGGTCGACTTCTCCATCCTGCCGATGTTCATCCCGGTGGTGCTCGTGCTCATCGCCGAGAACGTCGGCCACGTCAAGTCCGTGGCGCAGATGACCGGCCGCGACTATGACGACAAGATGGGCACCGCCCTGTTCGCCGACGGTCTGGGCACCGCCATTGCCGGTTTCGGCGGCGGCTCCGGCACCACCACCTACGGCGAGAACATCGGCGTGATGGCCTCCACCAAGGTCTACTCCACCGCCGCCTATTGGTTCGCCTCCGGCTTCGCGCTGCTGCTGAGCCTGTGCCCGAAGTTCGGCGCGATCATCAACACGATCCCCGACGGCGTGCTCGGCGGCGTGACCACGCTGCTGTACGGCATGATCGGCATGATGGGCGTGCGCATCTGGGTTGACAACCATGTCAACTTCGACAAGTCGCTCAACGTCATGACCGCCGCCATCGTCATGATCATCGGCATCGCCGACTTCACGTTCGCCATCCAGGGCGTGCAGTTCAACGGCATCGCCATCGGCACCATCGCCGTGCTCGTCGCCTACCACGGCCTCAAGGCCATCGGCAAGGCCACCGGCACCATCGAGAAGGACGATCCGGACATCAAGTGATGACGGTCCATCCGAACACGGATGACCGACTCCCGTGGGGCGGCCTGAACAAGCCGCCCCACATTCATATCCGCCATGTCCGCCTTCTCCCTGCGATGGGGAGAAGACGCATGGCCCGTGATCGACTTCGCCGACACCTCTCTCGCCGACCGAGGCGCACGCCGTCAGGCATCGGCTACCATGCTATGAGGTATTGGTCCTTGTCGGTGAAGCAACGCCGGTACACCAGCAGCATGATGATCGTGTCCGCCAGCAGGGTCAGCGCCGAGATCGCGGCCAGGATCACGAACTGGTACTTCGCCGCATCGAACGGGTCCCCGCCGGCGATGACCTGTCCCGCCATCATGCCGGGGATCGTCACGATGCCGCTCGACGCCAAGGAGGCCGTTGTGGGCAGCAGGCCGAGTCTCAACGAGGAGACGATCGACGGGCGGACCGCCTCCCACGTCGTGGCGCCCAACGCCAGCATCATCTGGACCTCGTCACGCCGCTCCCGCATGCTTTCGAAGAACCGCGTCAACCCCACCGCCAGCGCGGACACCGAGTTCCCCAGCAGCATGCCGGTCAGCGGCACCACCAGCTGCGGGGAGTACCACGGCGTCGGACGCACGATCAGTTCGGCCACCAACGTCAGCATCAGCAGCATCGTAATGACCAACGCCAGCAGCACCGGGCCGGCCATGCCCCGCGGCACGCCCTTGGCCCGGGACAGCGTGATCTGCACGCCGGCCCCCAGCATGACCACGATCAGCAGTGCCACCAGCCAGGGATTGTCGGCACGGATCACGAACCCGATGATCAGTCCCATCGCGCACAGCTGCAGCAACGCGCGGCAGGCCGACCACAGCAGCGTCCGTCCGATGCCCAGCCGCATCCGCCACGACACCGCGGCGGCCGCCACCACCATCAGCATGGCCGCCAGCAGTCCCCAGACGTCGATGGGGTAGTAGGTTCCTCCGTTCATGTCACGCCTCCTCTTCCGGCCGCGCAGTACCGGCCCGTGAACCATCGGCATGTACGGCGGCCTGTATATCGGTGCTGCCTGAATCAGGGGTTGCGTCGTTGCCATGCAGCCGACCGTCGCTCAACACCAGCGTGCGTGAGGCCGCTCCATCCGGTGGCCGGTGCCGTATACGGATGATCGCCATACCGTCATGCGCCGCCCGCGTCATGATTGCGGCGACCTTGGCCGCGTTGCCGTCATCCAATCCGGCGTCGACCTCGTCGGCCAGCAGCACCTTCGGACGGGTCAGCAGCGTACGCGCCAGCGCGACGCGCGCCGCCTGACCGCCTGACAGATCGTGCGGCGGCCGGTCCAGCTCGATGTCGCCGCAGCCCAGCGCATCCAGCATCCGGCTGATCGCCGCGTCGTCCAAACGATCGGCTGTGTGGCGGTCGGCACCTCGGAGCAATGACGGGAACCGTCTCCGGCCGCCGTCATATGCGTCCTCCGCACCCTCCGTGCCGTTCGAGCCGCCGGCACGAACGGCCAGCGTGAACGGCAGACGGATCGCCTCGGCCACGGTGCCGCCGGTCAGGATGGCCTGCTGCGGCAGGTAGGTGACCTGGGTGCGCCACTGCTGCGGGGTGAAGGCGGATGCGGGCCGCCCGCGCAAGGTCAGATCGCCGGATGCGTGCGGATTGAGCTGCGCCAGCGCGGTCAGCAGACTGGACTTGCCGGAACCCGAAGGACCGGTCAGATCGACGATCTCGCCGGATTCGACCTGCAGCGACAGGTCGCGGAACAACACGCGTTCGCCGTCGGACGACGGCAGGGCGCAGGACAGGTGTTCGGCGCGTAATAAGGCTGTCATGTCGCCAGTGTAGGCAGGGGCGGTTCGGATGGGGTAATGCGATGTGTGTTGCCGGTGCGGTGCGTCGGCGGGCGGCGCGGGCGGTGCGGTGCGGTGGCGGGCACATGTCCGCGGCCGGCATGGAAGTGATGCCGGAGTCGTACCGGTTCGATACAGTGAAGGGCGATCGGTTCCGGCAAGACGGGGAGGTCGTGATGGACAAGCGGATCGCAATCGTGACGGGCAGCGCGCTGGGGCTGGGGTATGAGCTCACGCGGCAGCTGATCGAACGGGGATGGTTCGTGTGCGGCGTGGATTTCAACGCCGCCAAACAGCGGGAGCTCGCCGAGGCGTTCGGCCCCGACCGCTACCGGGCGTTGACCGGCGACATCTCGGATGAGGCGTTCGTCAGGGCGGCGGTGGCCGAGGCCGCGTCGATCGGGCACATCGACCTGCTGATCAACAACGCCGGCCAGCCGTCGTTCAAGGTGCCGACCGCATACGAGGCCGCCGACGTGGACAAGTGCCTGAAGGGATTGAAAGGGATGATCCTGTTCAGCGTCGAGACGTTGAAGGCGGATGGCGAGCGAGACCTCAAGATCGCCAACGTCATGAGCACCGCCGCCACACGCGGCAACGCCAACGAATCCGTGTACTGCGCCACCAAGTGGGGCGAGCGCGGCTACACCGAAAGCCTCAAGGCCGCCTACAAGGGCACCAGCGTCAAGATCGTGGGCGTGTGCCCGGGCGGCATCGACACCGAGTTCTACCGCGACAGCCACGACTACGTGTCCGAGGAGAAGCAGCACACGTTCATGAGCCCGGCCGACTGCGCCAACGTCATCCTGTTCAACCTGGTCAACAACGCGAACCTGACCGTCTCCGACATCCTGATCGAACGCAACTACGTGTGATCGTATGCGTAACAGGCATAACGACCATGTTGATGCGGCATTAGCAATCCGAAGGGCATGCGGGTAGGAATGGAACCGTGTGGCTCCGTCCCCGTGCCGACGGATTCGACGGGGCCGATCAGGAAGGACAACACCATGAACAATCCCAGCCTGTTCCCGATGGGCGAACCGAACGACGCCTACGCGCGGTATTTCATCGGCCAGAGCTATCTGGCGCCGCTGCTGAACGAGGAGATCTCGCTGTCGAACGTCACGTTCGAGCCGGGGTGCCGCAACAACTGGCATATCCACCACAATTCCCCGCAGATCCTGATCGCCGTGGGCGGCGTCGGCTACTACCAGGAGTGGGGCAGGCCGGTGGTCACGATGCAGCCGGGCGATGTGGTCTACGTGCCCGCCGAGACCAAGCACTGGCACGGCGCCACGCCGCACGCCTCGTTCGCGCATCTGGCGATCATGATTCCGGGCGCCGACGTGAGCAACGAGTGGCTGGAACCGGTGGACGACGAGACGTATTACGCGCTCGATGCCGAGGCAGCCCAGTCCTCTAAGTGAACGGCTTGGGACAGCCGGACGCTGTAGCGATAACGGTCCGTGCCCCGCGGTGGCGCCGCGGGCACGGACCGTTGGTTTTCCGGGCGATTCACCGTCCGCATCCCCGGTGCAAACCAAAACCAAATCATCGTCCTGTACCATAGGCTGTTCGGCGGCGGATGTGGGGCCGCCGCGGGATGCAAGGACGGTGCCGATGGCAAGATTGCTGATCATCGAGGACGAGGCGGAGCTGCTGCACGCGTTGGAACAGCTGTTCGTGCATGACGGCCACGACGTGCTGACGGCCGCCGACGGGGAACAGGGGCTGCGCCGTTTCCGTGAGGGACGTGTGGACCTGGTGATCGTAGATATCCTGCTGCCGAAACTGGACGGGTTCGCCGTCTGCAAGGCGATCCGGCGCGGCAGCGACGTGCCGATTATCGTGACCACCGCGCTTGATGACGAGGGGCATCAGTTGCAGGGGTTCTCCCTGCTCGCCGACGATTACGTGACCAAACCGTATTCGTTGAGCGTGATGCGCGAACGCGTGCGTGCGGTGCTGCGCCGTTGCGCGGCGCGGTCGGATGCAGCCGCCTCGCCCGCCATCGAACCGACGACTGCGGCCGGGCCGGCGGGCGGGACGGCTGCATCCGCAGCGGAGTGCGGCACCGGGACTGCCGCCAGGGGCCTGCTGGGATTCGGCGACATCATCGTGGACACGGAGGCGCACGAGGTGCTGCTCCGCGGCGATGTCGTGGCGCTGACGCGCACCGAATTCGACATCATACGGTTGCTCGCCGAGCATCCGCGCCGTGTCTTCACCCGCGATGCGCTGGCCCGGCAGGTGTGGGGGTACGCCGACGATTGCGGGAACAAGGCCATCAACATCCATGTGATGAACCTGCGCCGCAAACTCGGCGCGGATAGCGTGGAAACGGTGCGCGGCGTGGGATACCGGGCGGGGACGCGCCATGGCTGAGCTTGGGAAAGTCGAGCCGGGCAATCGGGGTCGGCCGGCCGCACGTCTGTCTCTTATACACATCTGACGCTGCCGACGACTAGTCGAGTGTAGATC
>ERZ1090865.1080-NODE-1081-length-14061-cov-6.730687_pt1 | contig 14061 bp, 8 predicted proteins | sample MGYA00478478_ERZ1090865 | MGnify/ENA primary metagenome ERZ1090865 (study PRJEB33644, sample SAMEA5815715) | chicken gut metagenome | biome: Chicken; feature: Gastrointestinal Tract; material: Caecum | place: Ireland | collected 2019-01-01 | study: A study of the... | reverse complement strand
GATCGCTCCACAAGATCCTTAGTCTTGCGCGTCTGCCAATTCCGCCATGAGTGCAACAAATCGGTTTGCTTGTCACAAGCGAAAATTATTCTATAATAAATGGCCGATTATGTCAAGTCAATTTGCAATGCTTCGGATAATTTTTTTAACTTTTTTGCGCAAGTCGTCCATATTGCCGTCGTTGTGCAGTGTGATGTATGCGCTGAGGTCGGCCCTGTCGTAATCGAATTGCGCTCTTATCCGCGCCGTCACTTCCTCCGGTGTAAGGTTGCTGCGCGCCGTTACCGCTGCGATGCGCTGGCCGAGCAGGCGCAAAACCACTATCACACCGTTGAAGAGCTGCGCATACCCGCCTTCGAACAGCAATGGAACCTCGCAGAAAACAAGTTTCCCCTCCGCGCTCCTTGCCCGCGCGAGCAGTTCGCGCATTATGATAGGGTGTGTTATTCCGTTCAGGCGCTCAAGAGCGCTTTTATCGCAAAAAACTTTTGCGGCAAGAGCGCCTCTGTCGAGCGAACCGTCGGGCAGCGTAACATTTCCGAATGCCCTTTCGAGCTCGCCTACAAGCTCGCCGCCCGCCGTAAGTTCCCCGTAAATTTTATCGCAGGAAAAGACGGGATACCCTTCTTCTGCGATAATTCCGGACACCGCAGTCTTGCCGCTGCCTATTCCGCCTGTCACGGCGTATATCTTTTTACTTTGCGTCATACCAGTTATTTCCGCTGTGCACTTCTACCGTGAGCGGCACTTCCAGTTTCACGGCGTTCTCCATCTCATGCTGCAGCAGCTCCGCAGCCCGGTCTTTCTCTTCAAGCGGGCAGTCGAGCACAAGTTCGTCGTGCACCTGAAGTATGAGTTTCGCATGCAGTCCCTCGCTCTGCAGCCGCCGCTCTACGTTTATCATCGCGATCTTGATTATATCTGCGCTCGAACCCTGCAGGGGCATATTCATTGCCGCACGTTCGCCGAACTGCCGTATGTTGACGTTTGCAGATTTAAGCTCGGGAATAAAACGCCTGCGGCCTGTGAGTGTGGACACGTAGCCGTGTTCGCGCGCAAATTCCACGTTTGTGTTCATATAGTCCTTCACCGCGCTGTAAGTGGCAAAGTATCTTTCGATATACTCCTTAGCGGTGGAAAAAGGGATGCCGAGGTTGCGTGCCAACCCGTATTCGCTTATACCGTAGATTATTCCGAAGTTTACAGCTTTTGCCTCTCTGCGCATCTTTGGCGTAACATCTTCGGGCGCAACTCCGAACACCTGCGAAGCAGTGATCGAATGTATGTCCTTACCCTCGTTATAGGCCTGTATAAGCTCTTTACAGCCCGAAAAATGGGCGAGCAGGCGCAGTTCTATCTGCGAATAGTCGGCGTCGATGAACACGTTGCCGGAGCGGGGAATGAACACCTTGCGCAGCTCCTTTCCCTCTTCCTCGCGCACCGGGATATTCTGAAGGTTGGGATTGGCGCTCGAAAGCCTTCCCGTCGCCGTTATCGTCTGGTTGTAAGTGGTGTGTATCAGCCCGTCCTTGCCGATAAACGGACGCATGCCGTCGATATACGTGGAAAGCAACTTCTGATAGAACCTGAATCTGAGCACCTTGCCCGCGACCGGGTTCTCTTCGGCAAGTTTTTCAAGTATGTCGGCATTTGTGGAATACTTTCCGTTCCTGCCGCGCTTGCCCGATTTGAGACCCAGCTTTTCAAACAGAACTTCACCAAGCTGCGAGGGAGAGTTTATGTTGAATTCACAGCCGCAGTCGGCATGGATCTCGGCGGTGAGTTCCGCTATTATGGCGGAATACTTTTTACCGAGCTTTTCAAGCTCGTCCGAACTTACCGTCACACCCTCCGTCTCCATGTCGTATAGCACCTTGACAAGCGGTTTTTCTATCTCTTCGTAGAGACGCATGCAGCCGCTCTCTTCAAGTGATTTTTTGTATTCTTCGTAGAGCATGCCAACGCAGAAAGCACGGCAGTTATAGTCGAGCATGCGGTTGTCGCAAAGCTTTTTCAGAGTTTCGCCGCCCGATTCGCCGCACAGATACACTATCAGCGAAAGATCTTCGAATTTGCACCTGCATTCCACTCCGAATCCCGCCAGTGAATGCATGGCCGACTTGAAGTCATCGATGATTATCGTGTTGGTATCGTCGGAGAACAGAAATTTCAGGCAGGATACGAATTGCCCGTGGTCGAGGTAATCATCCAGCAGGCTGGCACTCAGGCTGAGCTCGTGCTCCTCTTTCCCGAACCAGACATGCAGGCAGCAGTCACCGAACACGACAAAATATCTTCCGTCCGCAGCTTTCGCGGCGGCAAAGAACTGCTCCGCCGAACTGTCCTTTATGAGTTCCGGATAGTTGACGCTGCCCTCCTCGGCGCCGTTGACCTCTTCAAATATGTCCTCTTTGAGCAGGCTGCGGAATTCAAAGGCAGAAAACATCTTCTTTACGGCCGCAGAGAACCTCTGCGGCGGCGTGCAGACTGATATATCGATATCTATATCGCAGTTGCGATCGATTTTTGCAAGTTTGTAAGAGAGATATGCAGACTGCCTGTTGTCTTCGAGCTTGGTTTTTACTGCGCCCTTTATTTCTCCGAGGTTGGTGTAGACGCCGTCTAACGAACCATACTTTTCTATCAGCCCGCGCGCCGTCTTTTCTCCTATTCCGGGAACGCCGGGGATATTATCCGACTTATCGCCCATCAGCGCCTTCAGATCGACTATCTGCGCAGGGTCGAGCCCCACTTCGGCACGGAAATTTCCGGCATTCAGCTTTATAAGGTCGCTGACGCCCTTGCGCGTAAAGCATACGTCCGTCTTTTCGTCGACGAGCTGATAACTGTCCCTGTCGCCGGTATAGATATACGAGTGGACGTCGAATTTGTTCGAAAGCGTGCCGATTATGTCGTCTGCCTCCAGCCCCTCCTTAGAGCACATGGCTATGTGCATTTCGGCGAGCAGCTCTTTCAGCGGCTCCACCTGCGCGGCGAGTTCGTCCGGCATGGGTTTGCGCGTGGCCTTGTAGCCGTCGAACATCTTATGCCTGAAAGTTGGCGCTTTAAGGTCGAACGCCACGATGAGATACTGCGGTTTTACATCCGAAAGTACTTTGAATAGCAGTTTTATGAACCCGAATATCGCGTTTGTGGGGCGGCCGTCGCGCGTGCTGAATACGGGAGTTGCATAAAATGCGCGATTGAGCAGGCTGTTGCCGTCGATCAGAACCAGTTTATCCATAACTAAATTTTACCATCAGGCGGCGCGAAAAGCAATAAAAAAGCGTAAGTTGCGCCAAAATTGAAGAAAAAGCCCCGCACCTTTGCGCAAGGTGCGGGGCCGTATGGTGCCGCTGATCGGGGTCGAACCGATACGGTATTGCTACCACAGGATTTTGAGTCCGGCGCGTCTGCCAATTCCACCACAGCGGCAAGCCATATCATTATATAATAACGTTGCCGAAAATGCAAGCGATTTACGCCTGCCGCCAGAACCGGAAATGACAGCGCGGCATGACTTTATTACAGCAGCTCTTCAAGGATAAGTTTATCCGCGACGAGCGCAATAAATTCACTGTTGGTGGGACGCTCGCTGCCGATATATACGCGCACGCCGAATATAGCGTTTATCGCATCAATCCTGCCGCGGTTCCACGCCACCTCTATCGCATGCCTTATGGCGCGCTCTACTTTGCTGGCGGTGGTGCCGAACTTTTCGGCAATATTGGGATAGAGTTCCTTGGTTACGTTGTTTATTATCGAAGGGTTTTCCACCGTCATCTTTATGCCTTCTCGCAGATAGACGTAACCTTTGATGTGCGGCGGTATGCCTATGGATATAAATATGTTGCTTATCTTTTCGTCGAGTGAGGCTACCCTGCGTTTAGCCCTAACATCTTCGGCCACCCTGTACTCCACTTCGCGCTCGCTCAGGATGTCGCGCACCCTGTCCGCCACGCTCTGCGGGTCGACGGGCTTCACGAAATAGTAGCTTGCTCCGTGTGCTATCGCCGAGTTGACTATCTTTTCGTCGGCAAAGTTTGAGATGACGATAGCCCTGCATTCGTGACAGTTGTTGCGCATGTAGTCGAGGACGCCGAAACCGTCGCGCCCGCTCAGCACCAGGTTGAGAATGACTACGTCGGGCTTGTACTGGTCTATGTACCCGATGCCGGCATTGCCGTTTCCGGTCACCGCGCACACGTTGAACTCATCTTTGCCTTCAAAGTAGGCCTTGAGTTCCTCCATAAATTCTTCGCTGCTTTCAAGTATTACTAAATTCGCAGTTTTCATAAAAATAAATCCTCCAAAAAAAATATGCTTGTAAGCATTAGCAGATAAAATTATACAATGCCTCTATGCAAAAGTAAAGCAATTATGTAAAATAATCTTAAATTTTGCCTGAATAATTTGTAAAATATAAAAATTTTGTGTCGATTTTTGTTAAATACTCCTGTCGAATGATCTGTTAAAGACAAAAAAATGCGGGGTCGGCGAAAAAGCGCCATGCCCCGCGTAGTGTTTATTCTGTTATCAGGTCGATATATTCGTCGTAGGTTATATTCTTGTCGAATGTCTTTGTGCCGTTTATCTCGATAATCCTGTTGCCTACCGTGTTCATCAGCTCCTGGTCGTGCGAGGTGAACAGCATGCACCCTTTGAAGTTCTTCATCCCGTTGTTAAGCGCCGTTATGCTTTCAAGGTCCAGGTGGTTGGTAGGCTCGTCGAAAATGAGGAAGTTGCCGCCCTCGAGCATCATCTTTGCCAGCATGCAGCGCACCTTTTCGCCGCCGGAGAGCACCTTTGCCTGCTTCAGCGCCTCCTCGCCCGAGAACAGCATCCTGCCCAGCCAGCCGCGCAGGTACTCCTCGTAGTGATCTTTGGAAAACTGGCTGAGCCACTGCACGAGCGTGAGTTCGCAGTTCTGGAAGTATTCGTTGTTGTTTTCGGGGAAATACGACGCCGTCACCGTCTTGCCCCACTTTACCGTTCCGCCGTCGGGCTGGGCCTTGCCCATGAGTATGTCGTACAGCATGGATATCGTCGTGCTCCTGTCGGAGACGATGCCTATCTTGTCGCCGCGCTGGACTGTGAAGGAGACGTCCTCGAAATATCCCTTCTTGGTCAGATTCTCCACCATGAGGATGTCGTTGCCAAGTTCCTTTTCGTATTTGAAGTCGATGTATGGATACTTGCGCAACGAGGGTTTGAAGTCGGTTATCGTCAGTTTTTCGAGTTCCTTTTTGCGTGAGGTGGCCTGCCTGGACTTGGAGGCGTTTGCTGCAAAGCGCGCGATGAAGTCCTGCAGTTCCTTAGCCCTCTGCTCGTTCTTCTTGTTTATCTCCCTCTGCTGACGGGCGAGCAGCTGGTTGGTCTGGTACCAGAAGTCATAATTGCCCAGCATCATATTGATCTTGCCGTAGTCAACGTCGCAGATATGCGTGCAGACCTTGTTCAGAAAGTGCCTGTTGTGCGATACTATGATGATGGTATTTTCGAAGTCGAGCAGGTAATTTTCCAGCCAGCGGACAGTCTTTATGTCGAGGTTGTTGGTAGGCTCGTCTAAAAGCAGCACATCGGGATTGCCGAACAGTGCCTGCGCAAGCAGCACTTTCACCTTGCGCTTGGCGTCGAGATCGGCCATCAGCATGTGATGGCACTCTTCGGGGATATCGAGTTCGTTGAGGAGGGTCTGCGCCTCGTATTCGGCATCCCAGCCGCCCAGCTCTGCAAACTCCCCCTCGAGTTCGCTGGCGCGCACGCCGTCTTCGTCGGAAAAGTCGGGTTTGGCATACAGCGCGTCTTTCTCGTCCATTATCTGCACGAGCTTTTTGTGCCCGAGCATAACAGCGCGCAGCACGGTGACGTTGTCATAGGCGTTCTGGTTCTGCTGCAAAACGGACATGCGCTCGGTCTTGTCGAGCGTGACTTCGCCCTTGTTAGGCTCTATTTCGCCGCTGAGTATTTTAAGGAAGGTAGACTTGCCCGCGCCGTTGGCGCCGATTATGCCATAGCAGTTCCCCTTAGTGAATTTGAGGTTGACGTCCTCGAATAATTTTTTGCTGCCGTATTGTAACGATACATTGTTTACCTGAAGCATCTGTCTCTCCGAAAGTTTTGTTTTCGTGTATATTATATAGTTTTTGCACCCGTTCGTCAAACGGCAAACTGGCTGTTGTAAAGTTTATTGTAAAATCCGCCGAGCGCGATGAGTTCCTCGTGCCTGCCCTGCTCGATTATTTTTCCGTCCTTCATCACCAGGATGAGGTCGGCATTCTTTACGGTGGACAGCCTGTGGGCGACGATAAAGCTCGTCCTGCCCTCCATCATCTTTGCAAACGCGTGCTGGATCTGCATCTCCGTGCGAGTGTCTATCGAGGATGTAGCCTCGTCGAGAATGAGCATCGGCGGCAGAGAGAGCATTATTCGCGTTATGCATAAAAGCTGTTTCTGCCCCTGCGAAAGGTTGCCGCCGTCCTCCGATATCACGGTGTCGTAGCCATTTTCGAGCTGGACGATGAACTTGTGCGAATGAGCGTTCTTTGCAGCCTGAATTATCTCTTCGTCGCCGGCGTCCGGCTTGCCCATGGCTATGTTCTGCTTTACCGTGCCGTTTTTGAGCCAGGTATCCTGCAACACCATTCCGTAGTTGCGGCGCAGCGAACTGCGCGTCACAGTGCGTATGTCGTTGCCGTCTACGGAGATCGCGCCGCCGTCGACGTCGTAAAAGCGCATAAGCAGGTTTATGAGCGTAGTCTTGCCGCAGCCGGTGGGACCTACTATGGCGATCCTGCTGCCGGCTTTTACGTCTAAGTTGAGGTTTTCTATAAGCTTCCGCTCCTGCGTGTAGGAGAAACTTACGCCGTCGAAGGCGACGTCCCCCCTTACGTCCTCAAGCTGCTTTGCGTCCGGCGCGTCGGGGATCTGCAGCGGCTCGTCTATGAGTTCATATATCCTGCCCGCGCACGCGATGGCGTTCTGGATCTCGGTTATGACGCCGGTGATCTCGTTGAACGGCTTGGTGTATTGGTTGGCGTAGCTTAAAAGCGTGCTCAGCTTGCCCACGTTGAAGGCGACGGGCAGCACCGAGGGGTAAATTATCGTAAGCGCGCCTGCGAGCGCCACCGCCGCATATACTAGCGCGTTCACAAACCTCGTCGTGGGGTTGGGGAGCGAAGAGAAGAATGTCGCGTCCTGCGAGGCTTTCGCGAGGCGCTCGTTTATCTCGTCGAACTTTTCTGAATTCTCGTCCTCATGCGAAAACGCCTGAACGACTTTCAGATTACCCACCATCTCGTCGATGAACGCCGTCTGTTCGCCGCGTATCTGCGAATTTTTGCGGAAGAGCTTATATGTCCTCGTCGAGACGAACTTTGCTATGAACAGTGAAAGCGGAGTGAGCACGAATACGGCGAGCGCGATTATCCAGTTGAGCACGAACATCATCACGAGCGTGCTGATTATTGTGAGCACGCCCGTAAAAAACTGCGTAAAGCCCATTAAAAGGCCGTCGGCAAACTGGTCGACGTCGGCGACGTTTCTGCTCACGAGGTCGCCGTAAGGGTGCGCGTCGAGGTATTTGAGCGGGAGCTTGTGGATATGTTCAAACGCCTCCTTCCTTATGTCGAGCGTCACCGAATAGGTGATCTTGTTGTTTATTATGTTGAGCAGCCACTGCGCTATGCAGGTAACCGCCACGGAGACGGCTATCAGTATGAAGCAGCGGAAGATGCCCTGCCAGTCCGTCGCGCCCTCTATCATATAGTTTATGGCGTCGCCGAAGAATATCGGCACGGCAAGGCTGCCCGCGACGGTTACCATCGCCATGAGCACGGATAAGATTATATAGTGCGTATAGCCCCTGAGCTGCTTCAATATGCGCTTTATCGTCTGTTTCTGGTTGAGAGGCCGCATGTCACGCTTCCTCCTTTTCGTACTGCGAATAGTGTATCTCGCGGTAGAGCGGGCAGCTTTTGAGCAGCTGTTCGTGCGTGCCGATGCCCGCAACGGCGCCGTGGTCGAGCACTATTATCTTGTCGGCGCCGCGGATCGACGACGTGCGCTGCGAAACGATGAACACGGTGGGATCGTAGTCAAGTTCTTTGAGCGAGTGGCGCAGCCTTGCGTCGGTAGCGTAGTCGAGCGCCGATGCGCTGTCGTCCAGAATGAGTATCTCAGGTCTTCTTACTAGCGCGCGGGCTATCGTGAGCCTCTGCTTCTGCCCGCCCGAAAAATTCAGACCGCCCTGCTCCACCTTTTCATACAGTCCGTTCTTTTTCGCGCTTATAATGTCTGCCGCCTGCGCGCACTCCACCGCCCGCATCAGCTCCTCGTCGGTGGCGTCCGGTTTGCCCCAGCGCAGATTGTCTGCTATAGTGCCGTTGAACAGCACCGCCTTCTGCGGGACTATGCCGCACTTTGAGCGCACCTCGTTGTCGGCGTAGCCGTTTACGTTTATGCCGTCTATATACACCTCGCCCTCGCTGGCGTCATAAAAGTGCGGTATCAGGTTTACGAGCGTGGTCTTGCCGCTGCCCGTGCCGCCTATCACGCCTATCGTTTCGCCGCGCTCGGCAGTAAAACTTACGTCCGTGAGCGCGTTGCCCGCGTCGGGCGCATACTTCATGCTGACATTGTTGAAGCTGATGAAGGGCATTCCCTCCCGCTTTATCCTTTCGCCGTGTTTGAGCGTGGGCTGCATGGCAAGCACTTCCGAAAGCCTGCCCGCGCATGCAAAGGACTTCGTCACCGTGATTATCAGATTGGCGAGCTTGATAAGCTCCACGAGGATCTGGGAGATGTAGTTATAGAGCGCTACGACTTCGCCCGTTGTGAGCGTGCCCGACTCCACCTTTATGGCGCCCGTGTACAGCAGCGCGATGACGCCCGCGTTGATCACTGCGTAGGTGAGCGGGTTCATGAGCGCCGATACCCAACCCGCGACCGTCTGCGAGTGTTTCAGGGCGCTGTTCTGCGCATTGTAGGCGGCGATCTCCTTCTCCTCGTTGCAGAACGCACGTATCACCCTTGCGCCGGTGAGCGATTCGCGGGTGTATGCGGTTATCCCGTCGAGGTTGCCCTGTACCTTTCTGTACAGCGGTATGGTGACGAGCAGTATCGCAAACACTATCACGCACAGCACGGCTATCGCGCCGGCAAATATACCTCCTGCAAGCGCGTCTATGGTGAACGCGCAGACCATGGCGCCGAACACAATGACGGGCGAACGCATAAACAGGCGCAGAACCATGTTTACGCCGTTCTGCACCTGGTTTACATCACTTGTCATGCGCGTTATCATGCGGGACGTGCCCAACCCGTCTATCTCGGAATAGGAGAGCGACTGCATCTTGTTGAACAGGTCGCGCCTCAAAAATTTGGCGAAGCCTGCCGCCGCCTTTGCCGCAAAGAACTGTGCGAACACCGCGCACACGAGCCCCACAGCACCGAGAGCGACAAGCACGCCGCACATCCCGACTATATAGCCCGTGCCCCTGCCGCCCGTGATGCCGTTGTCGATTATCGCCGAAACGACAAGCGGCACAATGAGCTCGAAGCAGGCTTCGAGGAATTTGAACAGAGGTGCCAGCACGCTTTCCTTTTTATAACTTACAAGATACTTGAGTAAACTGCCCATTTGGCAGAATTATAACATTTTCGGCGGTAAAAAGCAATTAGATTGCTTTTATTATTGCATTTAACGGCGAGCTTTGATAAACTATTTGTATGTCTTACGAAGTCTACCTCAAAAAGAACGAAGAAAAGCGCATAGTTGCCGGGCACAGCTGGGTATACGCCAACGAGGTCGCCCGCATAGAGGGCAAGGATAAAAACGGTTCGCTCGCGTCCGTCTATTCCTCCGACGGCAAATTCATAGGCAAGGGCTACATAAACCACGCGTCCAAGATCCTGGTGAGGATATTCATCCGCGGCAACGGCACCGACGACAGGGAATTTTACATGCAAAAACTTACCGCCGCATGGGAATACCGCAAAAAGCTGGGCTATGAAAACTGCTGCCGCGTGGTATTTGCCGAGGCCGACGGCCTGCCCGCGCTGATAGTCGACAAATACGGCGATTACCTCTCGGTGCAGTGCCTTTCACTGGGTATTGACCAGAGGAAGAAACTCATAACCGACTGCCTTGTCGAAATCTTTCACCCCAAGGGCATATACGAGCGCAGCGACGTGACACTGCGCAAAAAGGAGGGACTCGCCGAAGTAAAAGGCGTGCTGTACGGCGAGGTGCCCGAGCTCGTCGGTATAGAGGAAAACGGCCTCAAAATGTTCGTCGACATAATAAACGGGCAAAAGACGGGATACTTTCTCGACCAGAAGGAGAACAGGTTCGCCGCAAGGAGATATGCCGCGGGCGGCGAGGTGCTCGACTGCTTCTGCAACAGCGGCGGCTTTACGGTAAATTGCGCCGCAACGGCAAGGCACGTCACGGCGTGCGACATATCGCAGCCCGCCCTCGACAGCGTGATACGCAACGCGCGCGCCAACGGGCTTTCCAACATAGACACGCTCTGCGGCGACGCCTTTGCGTTGCTGCGCGATTTCAGGCGCGCAGGCAAAAAATTTGACCTGGTGATACTCGACCCTCCCGCCTTCTGCAAGACGGCGGACGAGGTAAAGGACGCCTGCCGCGGCTATAAGGACATAAACATACAGGGCATGAAACTTGTGAAGAGCGGCGGATTCCTCATTACCTGCTCGTGCTCGCACTACATGTCGCCCACGCTGTTCGAGCGGATGCTTGCCGAGGCCGCAAAAGAGAGCGGCCGCACCGTGCGCTGCGTGGAAGTAAGGACGCAGGCGCCCGATCACCCCGCTCTTTTATGCGCGGACGAGACGCACTACCTGAAATTTTACGTCCTGAATGTAGAGTAAACTGACAAAGTAAAGCGAAGGCGCGCGGCTTAATGCCGCGCGCCCGAATTTTACAGTTACTTAAATCGCCCAGTTGCCGTCTTTGAAGATCTGAACGCGGCTGCCGTCCTTTGTCACGCCCACTATCGAAAGGTCTTTGCTGCCTATCATGAAGTCCACGTGGATCATGGAATCGTTTATGCCGAGCTGCTTGCACTCTTCGAAAGAGTACTTCTCGTAATCTTCAAGGCAGTTGTTGAAGCCTCTGCCCAGCGCGAGATGGCAGCTCGCGTTTTCGTCGAACAGCGTGTTATAGAACAGTATGCCGGTATTGTTTATCGGCGAATCGTATGCAATCAGCGCACACTCGCCGAGGTAAGCGGCGCCTTCGTCCATGTTCACCATCTGCTCTAAGAGTTCGCCGTTTTTTTCGGCGTGCGTCTTAACAACCTTGCCGTCCCTGAACTCGATCCGGAAATTTTCTATCAGCTTTCCCTGATAGGAGAGCGGCTTTGTTGCTACCACTTTTCCCTCCGCTCTGCCGCGCATGGGGGACGTGAACACCTCCTCGCTGGGGATGTTCGGATTGAAATAGATGCCCTTGCCGAGCGTGGTCTCGCCGCCGCCCGCAAAGATTCCCTTGTCTATCAGCCCTACCTTAAAGTCGGTGCCGTTGGAGCTCTTGTATTCGAGATATTCAAACTTGTGCGAATTGAGGAATGCGCAGCGCTCTGCAAGTTTTTTGTTGTGCTTATCCCATGCCGCCACGGGATCGTCGTCCACGCGCGAAGTGTACAGGATGGCCTCCCACAGCTTTTCCACCGCCTCGTCGTCGGAAAGACCGGGGAACACTTTGCGCGCCCACGCCTTGCCGGGCACCGCCGCTATGCACCACTGGTACTTGTTTTCAAGCGCGTCGTTGTAGGGCTTTATGAACGGATACTTCGCCATGCGCGCCGCCGCTATCTTCTTGCCGTCGGTGCCGTTCAGCCCGTCGGGGTCGTCGGAATCGAGCCAGAGCAGGCAGGAGAGCTTGTCCAGCCTGCGCTTTAACTTCGCCTCGTCCACCTGCGAAAATTCCGAGAGCGACTCCTGTGTGCGGTAGATGTAGTTGAGCTTTGTCACGGGCATGTAGCTCCACTCTACTTCCACCCTGCCGGCACCCGCCTTATACAGCTGTTCGGTGACCATCGCCACAAACTCCGGCTGGTCAAGGTCGCACCTTACTATTACTTCCTGCCCCTGCTGCACGTTCAGCCCGCACTTTACGAGCAGTTCTGCATACTTTTCCAATCTCTTATTGTCCATATGTAACCTCTTTGATGTAACGGCGCCAGGGCGCCTTTTTCTTAAAGATTATACCACTGCCCGACGTTACAGTCAACCGCAAATCCGCCGCAATCAAAATTTATTTACTTTGGTTAATAAAGTTCATTGCTTACATGTGCGCTCATAAAGAGGAAATTAAATAAAAACTGTGTAATTTATGTATTTCACATAAAATCGCTTGCTTTTTTCGCACAAATCTAATATCATATTTAAGGCTCGGCTGAAAGATGCCGACTAGCGATGCGGAGATGGCTGAGCGGTTTAAGGCGCACGATTGGAAATCGTGTGAGGTCAAAAGCCTCCGGAGGTTCAAATCCTCTTCTCCGCGCCATATCATAAAAACGCGTGTTTTTCGTCTATTTTGGCGTAAAAATGCGCGTTTTTCTGTTTTTTGTTTACTGCAATTTACTCCATTTTACCCTATTTTGTTACCAAAGTCTGTTACCAAATTGAATTGACTTTTATAATCACAAAAGTTAAAAAGCGCAGTCCGAGTAAGGGCTGCGCTCTTTACAATTATTTCGTTGTTTTGGAAGTTTATAGAGAAAACATTTCTACTACGATATAAATTTGGTTACGCAAAATTTTCTATCTTTTTGACCTGCGTATCAATGCCTTCTTCGGCGAGCTGAATAAACTCCAACACCTTCTCGCTCCACCCGGCAATGATATTTGTGCGGGCGCCAATGAACTGCTGCGTGCCATACCCCATGAGGTCAACGGCGTGCACCCACAGATCGGGGTTTACCTGTCGGCGATATTTGTCTGCAAGTCCCTGACAGGTGTAACTGTAGCCGCTGTTAATCTCGTTGTCTGAGAACATTAAAAGGCGGTCAGCCTTTATACCGTATTCCAGCATTGCTGTCAAAGGTAAAGACAAATCGGTGCCGCCACCATAATTCATTATTGACTGGGCCGTCTGAATTATGCCGCCGCGAGAGCTTATCTGAACCTTGTTTATTCGCGTATCGAAAGCATACACGATTGCGTTCTCGCAGATATGCGATGCCATTACGGCAAGCAGTCTTGCAATGTCAATGCAAAGGACATCAGACTTTGCGCTGATACGGCTTCCCATTGAGCCGCTCGTATCGATTGCAATGACCGTGGTGCCGCTCAGCTTAGGCAGATTTTCTATTGAGTATTCGAGCGCCGTTTCGAGCACGTCGAAAACCTTTGACCCCGCATTGGGAAGTTTTGCCACCTCCTGGTAAGCGGCATAGAAACGGAAAGGCAACTGTTTCGATTTGAGCACCTGTTCCTTGTTTGCCAGCTTCGCGAACACCTTGTCTATATTGGCAGGCGCGGCGTTGATTATGTTGCGGAGATTACGCAGCACAGCCATATAACCGAGCTTGTTGCCGTCTATTAAAGCCTCCCACACCTCTTTTGTGTTGCCCTTTGCCGAGAGTTCCGTCTCCCAGCGTTCGGCGACCGGCAGAGTATCTTCCATAATCTCACGGAAGATTTTATCCTGCTCAGCATTTGCAGGCTTGGCGTGAGTGAGTTTGAGTATATCTTTGAACTTTACGGCCTTATCGCCGCCGTTGTATTTTGAAATCTGATACTCGCTGAATTTGCCGAGCGCCGCCGCAAGCGCGCGCTTCAACCCATTGGCGATAGGCTTGCCGTACATATTTAAATAGCAAGCGAGAATCTCTGTAATGTCGTCTGGGCGCTCTACGACGTCGGCAACGACTTCTTTTATGTATTGCTTACTCTCTATCTCGTGGGCGATAAGAGCCGCCAGCGCGTGCGACACGCTGCGCAGATGCATTTCTTTACGGGCATAGCGTGCCAGATTAGCTACAAAGTGCGCGTCAGCTTTTATGACCGCCTTAGCCGTCTGTATAAGCT
>ERZ1090865.1071-NODE-1072-length-14097-cov-4.304017_pt1 | contig 14097 bp, 10 predicted proteins | sample MGYA00478478_ERZ1090865 | MGnify/ENA primary metagenome ERZ1090865 (study PRJEB33644, sample SAMEA5815715) | chicken gut metagenome | biome: Chicken; feature: Gastrointestinal Tract; material: Caecum | place: Ireland | collected 2019-01-01 | study: A study of... | reverse complement strand
AGAATTTTGAGTATGATGTGTACTCTCTGGTGAAGGCATTTTATCCAGGGAGAGAGGTGCACATCTGTTATGAGGAAGAGGAGAAATCTTTCCCGGAGGAATTCGTCGTAGAATATCAGAAGGATCGTATCCACGTTGCATATCGCAAAGAGGGGCAGTCTCAGGATCAGGAAGAGATTGCCCTTATTCATACCTGGGACCGGAAGATGACGAAGGACCGGCTGAAACAGGGAGTTTATCAGCTTCTGCGCCGGCTGACGGGCAAGGAGCTTCCCTGGGGAACACTCACCGGAATCCGTCCCACCAAGCTGGTCATGGGTATGATAGAGTCTGGTATGACCAACCCGCAGATCGCACAGTTTATGCGGGAGGAATATTATGTGAGCCCCCAGAAGGCGGCTCTTGGAATTACCATTGCGAACCGGGAGAGAGAGATTTTAAAAGAGATTGATTATGAGAACGGCTACAGCCTGTATGTGGGCATTCCATTCTGTCCCAGCATCTGTCTGTATTGTTCTTTCAGTTCTTATCCCTACAGACAGTGGGAGAAGAGAGTGGGAGAGTATGTGGACGCCCTGAAGCATGAGATCTGTGAAGTCTCGAAGATGATGAAGGGCAGGACACTGGACACCGTCTATCTGGGCGGGGGAACTCCCACCACACTTCCGCCAGAGTACCTGGATGAAGTGCTGACCTGCATTGAGGAACATTTTCCATGCGATGGGCTGCATGAGTACACGGTGGAGGCGGGAAGACCGGACAGTTTTACCAGGGAGAAGCTTCTGGCCATACGAAAGCATCCGGTTACCAGAATTTCCGTGAACCCCCAGACCATGAATCAGAAGACCCTGGAGATCATCGGCCGGCGCCACACAGTGGAGGACACGGTGAATGCCTTCTATCTGGCGAGAGAGTGCGGGTTTGACAATATCAATATGGATTTGATCGTGGGGCTTCCCGGTGAGGGGATGAGGTATCCCACACCCTGGAAGAGATCCGCAAGCTGGATCCGGACAGTCTGACTGTCCATTCCCTGGCGATTAAGAGAGCTGCCCGGCTGAATATGTTCCGGGATCAGTATCAGGAGATGACCTTTGAAAATAACCAGGAGATTATGGATATGACCACCTGGTGTGCCTACGATATGGGGATGGGCCCCTATTATCTGTACCGCCAGAAAAATATGGCGGGAAATTTTGAGAATGTGGGCTACGCAAAGGTTGACAAAGCGGGAATTTACAATATACTTATTATGGAAGAAAAACAGCCGATCATCGCACTGGGAGCCGGCGGTTCCACCAAGCTGGTCTTCGATCACGGACAGAGGATCGAGAGAGTGGAAAACGTCAAAGATGTCACGAACTACATCAGCCGGATTGATGAGATGATCGAGAGAAAGAGAATCGGAATTACCAGTTACCTATAAGGAGCAGACAACAGTGAGAACACAAAGAGACGATCTTCCTGACCGCTTCTTAAATATCAATCTGGCCGCAGAGCTGAAACATGGAATCGTGGTCAGCAACCTGGCTTACGATGTGTCAAAAGAGCTGAAGCTTTCCGAGGATGTCTGTTACCAGATGGCAATTGCCGGGATGGTGCATGACATCGGAAAACTGAAACTGATGAGGTACATTGAAGGGTCTGAGGATGACATGATGGCCATCGAGGAACTGAGATATGTCCGAATGCATTCCAGTCTGGGATATCTGGTCCTGAAAGATCAGGGATATTCAAAACTGGTGCTGGAAAGTGTTCTGTATCATCATGAGAATTATGATGGAAGCGGTTGCCCTTCGAATCTGAGAGGAGAAGAGATCCCCCTTGGCGCGCGGATTTTGAGAGTATGCGATGTCTATGCGGCACTGCACTCGGACCGGGCCTACCGGAAAGCTCTGGATGAGGATTCGATAATGGATTTGATGATTGAAGAGATTAAAAACTTTGATATGCGGGTATTTCTGGCATTTCAAAGAGTGATACATAAATGAATAAAAGGAGGCAGTTATGGCATTAAAAAAGAAACCGACCACGGGTATGAAGGATATTCTGCCCAGGGAGATGGAAATACGAAATTATGTCATGAATATGATACGTGAGACTTATAAGACATTTGGATTCTCATCCATTGAGACTCCTTGCGTGGAGCACATTGAAAATCTGTGCAGCAAACAGGGGGGAGAGAATGAGAAGCTGATCTTTAAGATTTTAAAAAGAGGCGAGAAGCTGAAACTGGATCAGGCCCAAAGCGAGAGTGATCTGGTGGACAGCGGGCTGCGCTATGACCTGACCGTGCCTCTGTGCCGTTATTATTCCAACAATGCCAATGAGCTGCCGTCACCGTTCAAGGCGCTGCAGATGGGAAATGTGTGGAGGGCAGACCGTCCCCAAAGAGGACGTTTCCGTCAGTTCATGCAGTGTGACATTGATATTCTGGGAGAATCCACCTATCTGGCGGAGATTGAACTGATCCTTGCCACCACCACCTTGCTGGGCAAGCTGGATTTTGAGAATTTTACCATCCGTGTCAATGACCGGAAGATTTTAAAAGCTATGGCACAGTACAGCGGCTTCCCGAAGGAGAGCTATGACACCGTCTTCATTATTCTGGACAAGATGGACAAGATCGGGCTGGACGGCGTGGCAAAAGAACTGGAGAAGGAAGGCTTTGCTAAGGAGAGCATTGATACTTACCTGGGACTGTTCCAGGAGATCACCAAGGATGTGAATGGTGTCCGCTATTGTAAAGAAAAACTCAAAGACGTGATGGATCCGAAGGTTGCGGAGGATCTGGAGACGATTATCTCCAGTGTGGACGCTGTGAAGACCGCCAATTTCAAGATGGAATTCGATCCCACTCTGGTAAGAGGAATGTCCTATTACACCGGACCGATTTTTGAGATTGCCATGGACGAGTACGGCGGATCTGTGGGCGGCGGCGGCCGTTACGATGAGATGATCGGAAAATTCACAGGCAACAATGTGGCGGCCTGCGGCTTCTCCATCGGTTTTGAGCGAATTGTCATGCTGCTTCTGGAGAGAGGCTACACAGTTCCCTCAGCGGCTGGAAAGAAAGCTTATCTGATCGAGAAAAATATGCCTGCCGATCAGCTTCTGGAGATTCTGAAGAAGGCAGAGGCCGAGAGAGCACAGGGCGTTCAGGTGAATCTGTCGATCATGAAGAAGAACAAGAAATTCCAGAAAGAGCAGCTGCAAAAAGAAGGATATGAAGAATTCGAAGAGTTCTATCGCACGGCTTTGAAATAAGGCTTCAAGAGAGCTGGAAGCTGGCGGAAGTGAGTATAGAAAGAAGAGGAGAAAATATGGCTGAGAGTATGCGAGGTCTGCACAGAAGTCATCGCTGTGCGGAAGTGACAAAAGAGATGATCGGAAATGAAGTAACCCTGATGGGATGGGTACAGAAGAGCCGTAACAAAGGCGGAATCGTCTTTGTGGATTTAAGAGACCGTTCCGGTCTGATTCAGTTGATTTTTGAGAACGGCAGTATTGACGAGGCAGGATTTGAGAAAGCCGGCAAGCTGCGCAGTGAGTTTGTGATCGCTGTCGTGGGTAAGGTGGAAGCCCGTTCCGGCGCGGTGAACCCGAATATGGCTACCGGAGAGATTGAGATCCGTGTGAGAGAACTTAGGATTCTCTCTGAGGCAGAGACACCGCCATTCCCTATCGAGGAGAACAGTAAGACAAAAGATGAGGTTCGTCTGAAATACCGTTACCTGGATCTGAGACGTCCGGACCTGCAGAGAAATCTGATGCTGCGCAGCCGCGTGGCAACTCTGACCCGTCAGTTCTTTGCCCAGGAGGGATTTCTGGAGATTGAAACTCCAATGCTGACCAAGAGTACACCGGAGGGGGCAAGAGACTATCTGGTTCCCAGCCGTGTTCATCCGGGCAGTTTCTACGCACTGCCCCAGTCTCCGCAGATTTTCAAACAGCTTCTGATGTGTGCCGGATATGACCGCTATATTCAGATCGCGAGATGCTTCCGTGACGAAGACCTGCGTGCGGACCGCCAGCCGGAATTCACCCAGATCGACATGGAGCTGTCCTTCGTGGACGTGGACGATGTGATTGATGTGAATGAGAGATTTCTTGCGTATCTGTTCAAAGAGGCATTGGGAGTGGAGGTTTCCCTTCCGATTCAGAGAATCACCTGGCAGGAAGCCATGGACCGCTTCGGTTCCGACAAGCCGGATATGAGATTCGGTATGGAGCTTCACGATGTGACAGATGTGGTGAAAGACTGTGGATTTGCCGTGTTCAAAGGTGCTGTGGAGCAGGGCGGAAGTGTCCGCGGTATCAACGTGAAGGGACAGGCAGGCATGCCCAGAAAGAAGATTGACAAGCTGGTGGAATTCGCAAAAGGTTACGGAGCCAAGGGTCTGGCTTACCTGGCAGTGAATGAGGACGGCAGTTATAAATCTTCCTTTGCGAAATTTATGACGGAGGAAGAGCTGAGCGGACTTGTGAAAGCTATGGAAGGAGAACCTGGAGATCTCCTGTTATTTGCGGCAGATAAGACCAAGCTTGTGTATGATGTACTGGGCGGTCTTCGTCTGGAGCTTGGAAAACAGCTGGAGCTGATGGACAAGAATGAGTTCCGCTTCGTGTGGGTGACAGAGTTCCCGCTTCTTGAGTGGTCTGAGGAGGAAGAGCGTTACACCGCAATGCACCATCCATTCACCATGCTGATGGAGGAGGATCTTCCACTTCTTGACACAGATCCTGGAAAAGTCCGCGCGAAAGCCTATGACATTGTGCTGAACGGCAACGAGATCGGCGGCGGAAGTGTCAGAATTTTCCAGAATGACATCCAGGAGAAGATGTTCGAGGTACTGGGCTTCACAAAAGAAGCTGCCTACAAACAGTTCGGTTTCCTCTTGAATGCGTTTAAATATGGAGTTCCGCCTCACGCAGGACTTGCCTACGGCCTGGACCGTCTGGTGATGCTCATGGCAGGTGCGGATTCCATCCGTGAAGTGATCGCCTTCCCGAAGGTGAAGGATGCTTCCTGTCTGATGTCCGAGGCACCAAGCGAGGTAAGCGAGGCACAGCTGGAAGAACTGGATCTGGAAATTCGTCATAAAGAATAATAGAGAGTAAAAGAACAGGATATGTGAATATCCTCCGGAAAGTGGAGGGTATCACATATCCTGTTTTTTGTGCGGTAAGCCTGTCTGATAAAAGATCAGTACTCTTCTCCGTAGTAGTCTCCTTCATCATAGTACTCTTCATCGTAATCTTCTTCATCCTCGTCTTCTGAGTACTCTTCCCCGTAATCTTCATCTTCGCAGTATTCTTCGTCCTCTGTATACCCAGAATCCTCATTGACCGTACTGGCCGTATCCGTACTCAGATTTCCAAACAAAGCTTTGCCGATCTCGCTGCCAAGTTCCACATTCCAGTCCACGCCGTCATTGGTGAGATTCAGGGTGACCTCAGAGGTGGCAGTGTCCTCGTTGGAGTTGATGGCGTCCAGGAGAAATTCCTGAGATTTTGCAAGACGTCCCTCGCTTCCCTCAATGACCGCCTCGGCAGTGGCAAGATATTGATCCAGCTGTTTCTGGTAGGCAGACAGGATGGCATCACTGTCAAAAGAAGTGATGGATAACGTCACCTGGGCAGTGTACCCAAGATCCGTCTCATTGGTGACCTTATAATTAAAACATTTATGGACCTGCTCCACAAGGGCAGTGGCAATTGATTTCTCTGTCTCGTCCTCGGAATTCAGGACAGAGTCCAGGTTGAGAAAAGTATTCATCTGTTCTGCGTCCATATCTTTCAGCGTTTTCATATACACAGACACGGTTTCAGAAGGGGAAAGAATACCAGGATCAGACAGATACGTGAGAAGACCGCCCACCAGATCATTTTACAGTGTAGCGTCTTTGAGAATCACCCAGCTGTCATCTTGACAGACCAGATGGATGGTACAGTTGGACTCTACTTTTTCATAATCGCCTTTTTTCAGCAGCTTGCCCAGCAGAAGATAGTGCTCCTGGGCGGAAGCATTCGAGTCCGTACCGGTACTGGCGTTTTTCAAGATTTCTTCTCTCAGGTGAGCAGATGCGAAATCATGGGCAAGAGATTTTGCGTCGATGGTGGTCAGCCGGACAGAAGCGTCGGCCTCCTTGGAATCCTTGTCCACGTTGACTTCCATGATTTTATAATTAAAGTTTTTGAAAAACAGGGAGAAAACTTCCTCGATTTCCGGTGAGATGGAAGAAGACTGACTGGCATCTGAGAAGAGATCTTCGTAGGAGATGTATTTCTGTGTGGTGTCCGGGTCCAGATTCTTCAGCAGATCCAATTCCTCTGAGACGGCTTTCTTGACTTCTGCCTTGGTGGAAGTGGCGCAGCCGGCCAGAAGAACGACGAAGAAAAAGAGAAGGACCGGAAGGTATTTTCTTGATTTCATAGATGTACGTCCTTTCCAATATACATAGATAATGCTAGTTTACCAGATAAGGGAAGAGAATGTCAATATTGTGTGAATTCTGCACCTCAAGTTTGATCTTTAGGTGGAAATCTGGTATGATAAGCTAGTATCAGAATGGTTAAAATAGACACTTATGATGTCGGCGGATGCCGACTCTGAATCCCACGCCAGGGCTTACGAGTGAGTCTTGAAGGGAAAATAGATTGTAGAAGGATCAGGAGGGACTTATATATGAATAAAAAGAAGATCGCGGCAGTGGCAGGGATTGCCGCGGCAGTGTGTCTGCTGGCGGGAGGCGGAATCTATGCCTTCACCAGACAGTCCGGCTCCTCGGAAAATGCACAAGTCTATGTGACCACCGTCAGTTCTCTCACAGAGGTATCATCCGGGGTGGAGAACCGTTATGCAGGGGTGGTGGAACCGCAGAAGACAGTCAATGTCCGCCTGGACGGTAACAGCACGGTCAAGGATGTGAAAGTGCAGGAAGGACAGAGCGTGAAAGCCGGCGATGTGCTGTTCGAATATGATCTGAGCAGCAATCAGGACAAGCTGGCAGAGGCTCAGTTGGAACTGGAGAGGCTGCAGAATGAAGCGCTCAGCCTTCAGGAGCAGATGGAGACCTACCAGAAGGAACTGGATAATGCCCAGGAGGAGCAAAGCCAGCTCTCTTATAACATTCAGATTCAGACTGCGAAGATGAATCTGAAAAAGAACGAGTACAGCCAGAAGAGTAAGCAGGCCGAGATTGAGAGACTCCAGAAAGCTTCCACCAACACTCAGGTGACCAGTGAGATTGACGGCATCATCAGCAACATTGATACCAGTCAGATTGACAACAGTTCGGGAGAGTCCGCCGCAGCGGAATCCGGTTCGGACGGTTCTTCGGATTCCAAAGCATTTATCACAATCCTGAGCACCGGCTCTTACCGGGTGAAAGGAACGGTCAACGAGCAGAATGTACAGAGCATCGTGGAAGGTTCTCCGGTGATTATCCGTTCCCGAGTGAACGAAGAACAGACCTGGAAGGGAACCATGGGCAGCGTGGATACCAAGAATCCCGTGCAGTCCACTTCCTCGGTGATGGCAGACAGCACAGGAAGCTCCACTTCCCAGACCACCTCCTCCAGCTATCCTTTCTATGTGGACATGGAGAGCAGCGAGGGATTGATGCTGGGGCAGCACGTTTATATTGAGATGGATTACGGCCAGGACGATATGAAAGACGGCCTGTGGCTGGATGAGTACTATATTGTAGATCCAAAAGGTTCTCCCTATGTGTGGGCGGCAGACAAAAATGACCGGCTGGAAAAACGCAGTGTGAAGCTGGGAGAATACCAGGAAGAGACGGGAAAATACCAGATTCTGGAAGGACTCACCGAGAATGACTGCATTGCCTTCCCGACGGACGAGCTAAAAGAGGGGATGCGGACAGCGATTAACGAAGATGCACAGATTCCGACAGGTGAAAACGGCAGTACATCCGGGACGGGAGAATCCGAAGATCCTGTGATTCTGGAAGAAAATGTGAATCCGTCCAATCAGGAGTCTGATTCCTCTGAGGAGCCCGCAGAGGATGTGATCAGTGAGGATATGGGAACGGAAGTGATCGATGACAGTACGGGAACCAGCTCACAGATGACGGATGACAGCGCAGGCAGCACCGATGTGAGCGGCGGGGATGTCATCACAGAGGATGGCTCTGCAGCCGGTGACGGTTACTCAGACAGTGACTATGGAGAAGAACTGCAGGAAGGACAGATTCTGGAAGAAGTGGAAGGTCCGCCGACGGAAGGAGAATGATCCATGATACTGGAATTAAAAGAGATCTATAAGGAATATCACCAAGGAAAGCTGGTGGTGCCGGTGCTGAAACATGTGAATTTCTCCATGGAAGAGGGAGAGTACACGGCCCTTATGGGACCATCCGGATCCGGGAAAACCACAATGATGAACATCATCGGATGTCTGGACAAAGCCACCTCCGGGGAGTTTTTCCTGGATGGCCAGAATATTAACCAGTGTTCTGAAAACGAGATGTCAGATATCCGCCTTCATAAAATCGGCTTCGTATTTCAGAGCTTTCATTTGCTTCCCAAGCAGACAGCCCTGGAAAACGTGGAGATGCCGCTGACTTATGCCCATGTTCCCCGGAAGGAAAGAAGGGAGAAAGCCCTGCGTGCCCTGGAGAGGGTGGGGCTTGCCGACCGGGTTGGTTTCAGACCTAACCAGCTCTCCGGAGGGCAGATGCAGAGGGTGGCTATCGCCAGAGCCATAGTCAACCAGCCTAAGCTTCTTCTGGCAGACGAACCCACAGGAGCGCTGGACACGAAGTCCGGCAGTCAGGTGATGGAATTGTTCCAGAGCCTGAATGAGGAAGGAGTGACAGTACTGATGATTACCCATGATCCGGAGATTGCCTCCCATGCCAGAAGGATTGTGACCATCCGGGACGGAGAAATCAGCGAGAAAGGAGTGGTTGGATGACAAGAAAAAAGAAAGGAATCGCAATCTTGTGCATCCTTTTGGTGATCTGTCTTCTGACCGGAACCATTGCTGTGGCGGTACAGCGGGTCAACGCCAAAACAGTCACAGTGGTGCCTGTGGACAGTATTTTTATGGAAAGCTATGCCCAGACCACCAATGTGGAGGGAAATGTGTCCACATCCGCCACACAGAAAGTCAAGATTTCCGATGACACTTCCATCCAGGAGGTGTATGTCAAAGAAGGAGATCAGGTTCACAAAGGAGACAATCTGCTCACATTTGATATGACATTGACAGAGCTGGAACTGTCCATTGCTCAGCTGACAAAGAAAAGCCAGCAGCTGCAGCTGGAAAAAGCGCAGGAGAGACTGGAAAGTCTGAAAAACGGAGGCCCGATCGAGGATGAGGATGAGACCCCTTACAAGGGCGCCGATACAGATAACAGTACAGATTCGGATGTGATTGATGAGGACGCGGAAGTGATCGAGGAGACCAGCGCGCAGAAAACAGATTTTTCTGTGATGACCGCTTCCTGGAATTTCCAGGTGCCGGTTTTTCTGACAGCGGCGGTGACAGAAGCGCAGACAGATACCAAGCAAAACGGGAAAGAAGATTCCGATCCGTCCGCATCGGCGGAGGCGACCCCCTCGGCGGCCCCGCTGGAAGACGAGGAATCTCCATCGCAGGAGACTCCCTCCGAGCCGGAGGAACTTCCCTCTGAGGATCTGGGAAATGAAGATATCACAGATGGCTCAGACTCGGAAGGTTCTGATCTCATCGGCATTGTGGTGCCGCAGGTAGACCCACAGAAAGCGAAGATGGTCACAAAACTGACGGCGTCCACCATCGCCTTTTCCGGAGACGGAAGCGAAGAGGATCCTTTTACCTATATCTGCGAGATGGGGACCAGCCAGGTGAAAGCCACCAAAGGTTTCTTGAATCTGATGATGGGCTACAGCCCTGACGGGACGATCCGGTATGAACAGGTGGAACCGTATTATTTCCAGTTGATTTTCTATGTGGATGGCTCCTTGAAGGTTCTTCAGATCAACCCGCAGGAGGCTTATCAAAATATTGATTTTCCGCTGACACAGAACTCTAAGGACCCCGATGTGACGCATAAGGCCAGTGACGGACAGGCAGGATCTGCTGATGACCTGGAAGATCTGAACAGTGCGCTGGACAGCGCCTTGGATAACGCCGATGACAGTGATTATTATGATGATTACGAGGCGGATGCCGGATATTACGATGATGATGCCCAGGAGGATCCGGGAACCCCTTCCCTGTCCAGGGATGAGGCCATTGAGAACAAAGAAAGCGACATCCGGAATCTGAAGCTGGATATCCGGGAGAGCGATATCAATATATCAAAATTGCAGAAGAAACTGGACAACCGCACCGTGACCAGTAAAGTCAACGGCACGGTGACGAAGATGGGAGATCCCAAGACCGGCTCCTACACAGGAGATGCTTTCATGGAAGTGGTGAGCGACCAGGGATTGTTTGTGACAGGAGCGGTCAGTGAGCTTTTGCTGGATGATTTCAAGGAAGGAATGATTCTGAATGGAACTTCCTATGAGACAGGAGATTTCTTCGAGGCGAAGGTGACTGAGGTGGCAGACTATCCCATCGATGGAGCCCAGTACAGCTACGGCAATCCCAATGTCTCTTATTATCCGTTTACCGCGGAGGTGGAAGGTGATGTGGATCTGGATACGGATGAATACATCAGCCTCTCCTTCGAACAGGATAACGCGGGCAACAGCATCAGTATCATCAAAGCTTTTGTCCGGTCTGAGAACGGACAGAACTATGTGATGATCGATGACAATGGAAAGCTGAAGAAACAATATGTGGCCGTGGGCGTCAGTACAGACGGATACAGCATCCCGGTGAAAAGCGGACTGTCCATGGAAGATAAGATTGCCTTTCCCTATGGAAAAGGTGTAAAAGAAGGGGCAAAGACCCAGGAGGGAACCCTGGATGATATCTATGGATATTGAGCCTGATGTATGCTTGAAAGGAGAAGTCACATATGCTTGAGAATATAAGATTGTCTTTTCAGGGTATCTGGTCCCATAAGATGCGTTCTTTTCTGACCATGTTGGGAATCATCATCGGAATTGCGTCCATTATCTCCATCGTGTCCACCATCAAAGGAACCAGCGAACAGATCAAAGAGAACCTTATCGGCGCCGGCAACAATGCGGTGACCGTCAGTCTCTATGAGGGAGATATGGAATACGACGCGGACTTTGGAAGCACCGGAGCTGCCACTCCCATTCTCACAGATCAGCAGAAAGAAGATATCCAGGATCTGGAGGATGTGGAGGATGCGTCCTTTTACTACAGCAGAGCCTATGCCGACAGCATTTATTATGAAAATTCCACTCTCCAGGGAGGAAAAGTTCTGGGCGTGGATCTCCACTATCTGGATACCTGCGGGTATCTGATTCAGTCAGGACGGGGATTTGTGGAAAAAGACTACGACGGCAACAGGAAAGTCGCTGTCCTGGATGATGTGGCGGCAGCCACCTTGTTTCCCGATGGAAAACCGCTGGGAAAGACTGTGGAGATCAAAAGCGAGCCCTTCGTGGTGGTGGGAATCATTCAGCAGTCGGATGACTTTGAGCCGGTGATCAATAACATTGACGAGTATTATACCTATGAACAGTCGAGCACAGGAATGGTGTTGATTCCCAGCACATCCTGGCCCATCGTCTACAAATATGACGAACCCCAGAATGTGGTTTTGAAAGCCTCCAGTACCGATGCCATGAGCAGTGTGGGAAAGAAGGCAGAAGATATTCTGAACGAGAATCTGAACAGTGAGACGACCAAGATGCAGTACCGTGCCAACGATGTGATGGAGACGGCCAGAAATCTTCAGGAGTTAAGTCAGAGCACCAACAGCCAGATGCTGTGGATTGCCAGCATTTCCCTGCTGGTGGGCGGCATTGGCGTCATGAATATCATGCTGGTGTCTGTGACAGAGAGAACCAGTGAAATCGGTCTGAAGAAGGCTATCGGAGCCAGAAAACGCTCCATCCTGATTCAGTTTTTGACAGAGGCAGCAGTTCTCACCAGTATCGGCGGCGTGCTGGGGGTTCTGGCAGGCCTGGTGTTATCCCAGGTGGTGTCCAAAGTGTCCGGTACACCCACCGCCATCAGTGTGCCATCCATTTTGGTGGCAGTACTGTTCTCCATGGTGATCGGCGTGGTCTTCGGACTGATGCCGTCAGTGAAGGCGGCCAACTTAAATCCCATCGATGCACTGCGCAGCGAGTAGAGAAAAAGACAGACAAGGGGCGTACATTTTCCGGTACGCCTCTTTTTTACGTGACAGGACCGGCAGACGGCTTTGCCGTGAGCTTTCTCATTTTGCCGGTCTGGAAGGTCTCTTTACTTTGTATACGGCAGGCTAAGCAGAAAGACGGCGCCGCCGCCAGGGGCATCCTCAATTTTCAGGCTGCCATTGTGCAGTCGGACAATCTCCCAGGCAATGGAGAGCCCCAGTCCGTAATGCCCTTTGGTGTGGCGGGACTGATCCGAGCGGTAAAAACGGCGGAAGACGGCCTGCTTTTCCTCATCCGGAATGCCAGGTCCATTGTCTGCCACAGACAGACAAATCTGCCAGGGCAGAACTTCCAGGGAAAGGGTGATGGTGCTCCCTTTTGGAGTATACGACAGTGCGTTGTCAATGAAGATGGACAGAACCTGAGAAATCCGGTCCGGATCACAGTTGCAGGGAGGACATAAGGTATCCGGCAGCTGGATTCGAAGATTGTGTTCGCGTTCTTCCGCTAGTTTCTCATAGTGTTCAAAAAGATTCAAAAGGAGAGTATCCATCTCTGTGGAGGTCATATGAAGGGTCCAGGAATGATTATCCGCATTGGCCAGAGAGAGCATGTCCTGAATCAGCCCGGTCATCCGCTGGGATTCCTGTTCCATGATCTCACAGAAATGGGCGGATTCCCCAGGAGAACAGCTGCGAAGGGCAGAGAGACAGGAGCGGATCACTGCCAGCGGCGTGCGAAGCTCATGGGAGGCCGAGGCGATAAACTGCGTCTGCTGTCTGCGGTTTTCTTCCAGGGGGTTTAGCAGCTTTTTGGTGAAATACCAGGAAAAAGCGGCCAGGCACAGAAGTCCTGCCAGGTCAGCAGCCAGAAACAGAAGACGCAGAGAAAGAATCTGGGACTCCAGAAGATCCAGGGAGGACAAAATGATGACGGTGAGAGATACCTGTTCCCGGGGGATCAAGGCCACACTGGCATAATAATCTTTTTTGTCTGCTTTCATCTGAAATTCCACATGCTGCGCCAAAATATTTTCCTCGGAATAAAAATCCATGGAGATGGAATAATCTTTCTGTGCCGTCTCAAGCGCCTGATCATAGAGAGCGGCCAGGGACGAATCTTCCTCAAGTTTGGAGAAAAACAGGGGATTTTGGTTGTCCAGAATCCGGATGGAGAAGTGGTTGTTATGTTCCTGCTCCAGCAGCCAGGTATGGGGGATGACATTCTGCGCTTCCAGATAAGAAAGGGTAGAGCTGACTGAAGTGGAAAAAGCGTTATATTGATTTCTGGACAGGCTGGACTGGGACAGGTACAGACAGATGCCTGTCATGAGAATCAGAATCAGACCAGTGCCCATGGTGAAGAATAAGGTAAGTTTTATATGAAGTTTGTGAAACATAAGAGCCTCCCTCAAAATTATGAAAAGTTATATAAATAGGTAACTTCTATTATACGTAGAAATCTTTATTTTGTCTCTAAATTTTACTAGAGAAAAAATAGAGAAAGCCATGGTATGCTTACAAAAAAATTCAGGGGAGGAAAGTAAATTGATGAAAACAAAATGGAAAGAAAATGTCCGACGTCTCCTGGCCGGAATTCTGGCCGGCAGCCTCTTGCTGGGGATGGCTGGCTGCAAGGCGGGGACGCAGGACGCCCAAGACGAAGAGACGGCCATGGGCCGATACCTGGAAGAAGAGATCCCTCTGCCGGAAGGTCTTTCGGAGATCATCGATGCGGGATATCTGTCCGATGGGACAATGGCGCTCCTGGGATGTGATGAGCAATACATGGCCCGGTACTGGCTGTCTTCTGACGGAGGAGAGACCTGGGAGGAGCAAGGCGATATACCTCAGGAAC
>ERZ1090865.1066-NODE-1067-length-14121-cov-10.005759_pt1 | contig 14121 bp, 14 predicted proteins | sample MGYA00478478_ERZ1090865 | MGnify/ENA primary metagenome ERZ1090865 (study PRJEB33644, sample SAMEA5815715) | chicken gut metagenome | biome: Chicken; feature: Gastrointestinal Tract; material: Caecum | place: Ireland | collected 2019-01-01 | study: A study of... | reverse complement strand
ACCGTCAACTGGTTCCCCGCCGCGGCGGCGGGCAGCGCAAACAGTGCGGTCAGCAATAGGCACAGGATTCCGCACACAATTTTTGATCCACTCTTTTTTCTCATGTACATTCACTCCCCCTAGGGTGCTTTTCCGATTTATCGATACCGGTTTCGCCGCCGGCGCTCCGGGCTGTCTTCGCAGCGGCTGCGGGATTTCTCCGTGGCACGCGCGGGCGGCGGTTTCTCACGCTTTTTCCGGCGCTTTTCGGCGCGGGAATCGAGATAATGGTTTCTCGGGTCCCGTATCCGGCGGCGGCGCCGGACAGCCCGCACAAGCAGCAGGACCCCCAGCACCATAACCGCCGGCAGCACGCCGCAAAGCACGAGCTCCATCATCGAGGGGCCGGCCTTTGCGGGCGGCGTTTCGGCCGCGGCGGGCGTCGGGATGCGGTGGCCGCGCACCAAAAGCCGGTGCGTGTTGATGCCGTAGGGCGTGCACGTGTACAGCGTGACGTAATCCTTGCCCGGCTCAACCTGCAAGGGCTCGATGTCATCGGGCAGGACCGTCAGAATCTGGTCGACTTCATACGTCAAAACGCGGTCGAGGACGGACAGCGTGAACGTATCGCCGGGCTCTAACTGGTCGATGTCCGTAAACATTTTCGCTTTCGTCAGGCCCGTGTGGCCGGTGAGCACGCAGTGGGTGCCTTCCCCGCCGGTGGGCAGCGACGTGCCAATCCACCAGCCGCAGCCGGACTGCAGCTCGCGCTCCTCGGTGCCCTGGTAGATCGGCAGATGAACGTCGATTTTCGGGATGTCGAGATAGCCCATCATACCGGTGCCGAGCGGGTTTAAAAGCTGCGACGGGTCGAGCGCGTACACCGCGGACGAAAAGATGCCGTTTTCGGCGACCGTTTCGTTGTAGGCGTCGGCCGCGGCCCACTCGGCGGAATAATCGGCCTTGTCGGGTTCGGCGACGTACGTATACTGCTCGATGACCTGCTCGGCCTGCCAGCGGCTGTACAGGTCATAGAACGTCGGGTACAAAAACACGCCGAGACCCACGAGCAGAAGCAGAACGGCCGCAATGGTCAGGGCTTTTCTCTTCATAACAGCTCCTTTTTTGGTCAGATGAAACATGCCGGCCTTTCGGCAGCAGGGGCTTCGCCGCAGGGCGCAAATCTGCTGCGGCGAACCCCCTGCCGCCGCGCGGCGAACGGGTTTTGGACGTCCGCGCGCGGGGCAGGATTTCAGGTTTTAAGAAAGATCTAAAAACGAGTAATACGTTGTAAGCAAACTTTACGCGCTCTGCTTACGGGACTTGCGGGAAGCAAGGAGCACAACCCCCGCCGCAGCGACGATCGCCAGGCCGCCGAACGTGTAGAACATCGTGCCGGCGCCGCCGGTATGACCTTGTTCGGTGTTCGCAACCGAAATTTCATAAATATAATCATCGCCGGCCTCTTCCGGAAGTGTAATTGTTTGCGAAAACTTTGCATCCACATAACCGTTTGGAACAGAAGTTTCCTTCAAGACATATGTACCAGCATCGAGGCCATTAAAGGTAAGCTGTCCGTTTTCATTCGTTTTCTGTTCCGCTACGACTTCAGTTTTCCCGTCTGACGCATAAAGCGTAAACCCTGCGTCTGCGAGCGGTTCCTTTGTTGTTGCGTCCGTTTTTGCAATTTTGATTGCATACGTATATACATCGACAACGTCTTCCTCAGATTGATCTCCGGGGTAGGTTACCCAAGACGTATTTTGATAGTCTCCAGCAGTGGTACCTTCCTTTAAGGTGGCAGTATAGGTTACAACTACTTTTTCGTTTCCGAGATCGTCATCCGAAAATTTCCCCGCTGTTTTTAAGACTACCAAGTCCATCGAAATTTCAAAAGTACATTCATCTGTGGGGTCTGAAATGACTGTGTAGTCTTCAGCTTCCAAAGTTGTGTCTCCAATCTTAACCGTGAAACCTGTCGGAGTCTCAAACGCTTCGTTCATCTCATCATGAAAAGTCAACGTATAGGATTCTCCCGTCAAAGGCTTCGGAAGTGTAGACGAAAGTTCGAAGGTAACTGGCTGACCTGCAGCAACCGTGTCCGCATCTACTTCTTGCCCATCTACGAGAATTTTCTTTGTCAAATCGGGCTGGCTTGTTTTTTCGTCGCCGGTCGAAGGAGTAATTCCGCTGACTACATCGATGTGACTTACTTTATCTGTGGAGGAAATAAGAAGATACATTTGCCCATTGTCATCTTTGTATCCATAGTAGTAATTTCCTTCGTTTGTACCCTAGCTTTCATAAGCGAAAATTCCATTCCTTTTGCTTTCTGGATATGTTAAAATTGGCTTTCCATCTTCATCTACATCTACTTTTTTGAAATTTCCATCTTTCCCTCCATTTTGAGTCGGAGCATTTATAATAGACTGCCATATATCTGCCGTCATTTCTTCTTCTGAAATTCCAAAAATAAGTTGTAGACTCTCATTTTGCTTTAAATACACGATTTGTCCTTCCTCAATTGGAACGGCAATGTAGTTTCCTTCCGGAACTCCAAATGAATTGTTCTCTGGAACATCAATTGTCCCAAAAGAATTCATGTCATCATATTTCTGTATCGTAACCTGCGAACTGCTCTCACCATTTGCTTCCCCCTCCGCAAACGCAGAAACGCTCGCAAAGGACAGGACCAGCGCCACGGTCATCAGTATGGCCAGCAGGCGGCTGGAAAATGTTTTCCGCTTCATAAACTGTTCCTCCTTTTCATTTTTGAACGGTTCGGGAAAGCGGGCGCGCCGCTTCCCGTTGGGGCTTTTATGCCCGTTCTTCGTTTTTTGCCGCGGTCCCCCGCGGGTTGGGCCACTGTTCGGCCTCCTTTCCCCAGAATCTTCCTTGTATTCGCGCAAAACGCCGCATACATCCTGTTTTTTCTGCGGAAATTCTGCTTTCGAATACAAATGATTGCATTTACCTCCCATTCCATCCTAGCACAGACAGAAGGAATATTCTGTCTACTCCTAGCGGGTGCAAAATGAACACATAGGTATTAATTGTGTTTCTGTTTACTTTTCCCATGGAATTTTTGCATACCCTGCACAGGATAATTTCCGGGCGCCGAGAAAGACAGTAAAGAATTGCATAGGAAATGTTTGGGTTGTAATTCACGAAATTGCAGCCCTATTCGTGCATCATTTGGTCAATTTGTGTGGTTGCGATTGAAATTTTTGCGTGCTATAATGGGGATAAACCCGTACATCCTTTCTTATGTATGACCGGCATTACCAGACAGAATATTCCTTCTGTCCGCTAACTGACAAATCCTAGGCGATCGAGCGTCCGTCGATGCTCCGTGCCTGTCGAAATCAAATAGATGCGCGTCGTCGAAAGGCTGCTGTGGCCGAGCACGTCCGCGAGCTGCGCGATGTCGTGCGTTGCGTGGTAAAACGTGCGGGCGAACAGATGCCGCAGGTTATGCGGGAAGACTTTTCCCGGCGCGACGCCGGCCGAAAGGCTCAGCGCCTTCATCTTCTCCCAAATCCATTTGCGCGACATCGGACTTCCGCTTCTGGTGCGAAACACCGCACCGGAGGCGATTTTTTTGCGCGCGGCGTACGCCATCAATTTGCGGCAGAGCTTGCCGGGCAGCAGCACCGTGCGGATTTTCCCCTTCAAGGAGATTTCGGCCTTGCCGCGGCGCAAGGCTTCCACCGTGACCGCCCGCACTTCGCTGACGCGGATGCCGGTGCCGCCGATTGTTTCGAGCAATAGCGCCAACCGTTCGTCGCCCTTCTTGCGCGCGGTGCGCACGAGGCGCAGGTATTCCGCGTACGTCAATTCCCGCGCGTCGTCACAAAACGCGCGCCGCTGCACGCGCAGCGCCTGCACGCGGCAGTCATGCCAGCCGAGCATGCCAAACAGCGCGTTGAGCGCCGCGAGTTTGCCATTGACGGTAGCCGCGCGCTGCCCGCGGGAAAGCAGGGCGGCCTTCCAGGCGGCGGCCGTTTCCCCGCAGACGGGCCTTTCCCCCAGCCACGCCGCGAATTCCCCGGCCGCACGCAGATACTTCTGCACGGTTGCGGCGGCGCGCTCCTTCGAAAGCAAATAGCGGTGAAAGGCCGTCAAAAAGCTTTTGTCCCACAAATGGGCGGCTCCCTGCGCGGGACGGCCTTGGGATTTTTCAATCTGCATACAATCCACCTCTTATTTTCTACGCCATATTGTACCGCGCAGAACCGGCGGCTATACAAACCCTTTGCAAAACAAATCGCCGCAAAATAAAAAAAGCCCCGCAGGGAGCGCGTTTGGCGTCCCTGCGGGGCTTCGTTCTCTTTTTCGAATATGCAAATTTGAGGAAAGCTTTGCGGGCCCTGTCAGGCGTTGCGGACGGTAAAGAGCTTCTTGCCATCCGCGTAAATGCCGGCCGCGCTGCCGCTCTGCAGCGGGCGCACGCGGTAGACGCCGACTTTCGTTTCCGCATCCCAGGCTTTGACGAGGTCGACCGTCGCGCCCTGGCTGCCGGCGCAGATGGCGGGCGCCTGGTCCGCCTTCACTTCAAACGTCGTGCCGGCCGCGTCGGACAGCGCAACATCGCCCGACAGGCTGCACAGGGCCTTTGCCGTGTCGGCCGCAGTCGTCTTCCGGATCGTGAACGCCTCATCGACGGGCTGGACCGTGCCGTCCATCGTGACCTCATACGTCGCGATCGTAAAGCTGTCCGCGTCGTAGTCGATCGTCGAGTAGCACGGCAGCCAGTTCTGGCTGCGCTTATAGATGTAATTCTGCTGCATCGGATCGTAGCTGTAGAAAGAGGAGCCGGAGGAGGAGTTTGCGGTTACGTACAGCGTCCCCGTCGGGTCCGTGACCTCGTCGCCGTCCACGACCTGCATCACGTAGCAGTCATTCTCGTTGAGGTAGCCCTGCTTGGCCGCCTGGCCCTCGGTGTCGCCGTCTTCCGGATACAGCGGGAATTCGGCGCCCGTGTCCTTTTCCACGATCGTATTCGTGTCATAGCGGCCCGTTTCGGGGTCCTGCTTTGCGACGAACGCCATATGCGGCTGCGCGTCGCTCTCGAGCAGGTTCGTGCGGCAGTATGTATGGCTGTGGCCCTCGAGCACGACGTCGATGTCGTATTGATCAAAGATCGGCGTCAGCTGCGTGCGCTGGAGCATATCGTCGCCGTTGCTCGTGCCGTACAGGTCCTGGTGCACCGTGACAATGCGCCACTTCGCGTCCGGGTACGCGGCCAGGGCTTCCTGGATGGCCTTCTCGTGTTCGGCGCAGTTAAAGTCATTCAGGTTGAGCACCACGAACACGGCTTCCCCGTAAGCGTAATAGTAGTCGCCGCCGGCTTCCGTCTCGCCATATTCCGTCGCGTTCGGGGTGTTGAAGTGGTAAGAGAAATCCGGGTTGAGCGCGTCGTGGTTGCCGATGGTCGCGGCAAACGGCATCGACTGCAGCGCGGTCGCGTTCAGTAAGCCGGCATACTCGTCCTCTTTCGGCTGGCCGGTCTGCTGGACCTGGTCGCCCGCGCAGACGATCAGGCTCGCGTCCGGGTTCTCGCGCGTCGCAATGTCCAGCGTGCGGTCAAAGTTGAATGCATCGTTGCGCGCGGCCGTGTTGCCAATGCCGTCCTCTTCCTTGAGTTCCTCGCCGTTTTGGACCTGCATGTTCGAAGCGCCGATCTGCGGGTCGCCGATGAAGAGCAGGTGGCTTTCGTCGAACGAAGCGGCGGTCTTTACGGGCTTCGGCTCGGTTTCGACGCCATTCTTTTCGATCGTATAATAATAGGTCTTGCCGGCCTGCAGGCCCGTGACGGTCACGTGGTTATAGAAATAGGGGACATCCGCGGTTAAGCTCTGGTCCACCTCGCCGAACGTGCCGGTAAAGGTCTCGGCGTTTTCCATTTGTTCGTTGTCCGCCCAATGGAGCACCGGCGTTGCCGGGAAACCGGGCTCGACCTTGCTGTACCAGGCGAAGTTCATCTGCGTCTCGTCGGCGCCGGGCGCGATGGAAACCTTCTCGTAATCGGACGAAACGTCGCCCCATTCCTTGACCCAGTCTTCCCACGTCGTGTCGGTGATGCTGACCGACGGGCCGCTCGTGTACTTGCCCGGTGTGCCGCTCGCAAACGACAGCACCGTACTTGCGGAAAGAACCATGGCCGCGGTCAAAATGCCCGCCAGCACACGCTGATTTTGCAGTCTCCTCATAAAGAAAATCTCCTCTGTTTTCTGATAAAATGATAGGAAAGCGGTGTTTTGCGCCTTTTCTTTCCCGAATGATACCAGCCGGCTTTGCAGATTTACTTTAGCACAGTGTGCCTTCCAGAAACAAGAGGATTTACAAACTTTTAAAGGAGGTTTAATCCACCGGTAATATTCCGAAAAAGCCTGTTTAAAACGCATCTTTTTCATGAAAAAAGCGGGGACATTCCCCCGCCCCTTTCGCCGCAAAAAGGCCCGCAAACAGAGGGTGTGTTCCCCCTTTTGCGGGCCTTCTTTTTTATGCTGCTTTCTGTTCTGTTTCCGGTGCAGCGCGGTCGAGCACATACCGCTTCGAACCGACAAATGTAAAGATCGCACCGAACAGGATATTCGAGTAATACGTCATCAAACGCCACACGAGCATGGCCGGCGTCAGCATGCCGCCGAAAAACATGCGGCAGAACGCCAGGAACGTGCCCTCCGCGCCGCCGGACGCGCCCGGCAGCGGCACAAACGCCGCAATCATCGTGGCAAACACCTGCGCCGCCATAATGACCCAGAACGACGCCTCGCTGAGGTGGAACGCGCGGTAGATGCAATACGTCGTCGAATTCGTCATCGTGATCTGGAAAACCGTCAGCACACAGACCTTTACGTACAGCCCGACATCTTTCCCCATCGTGCAGAAACCGTCGTGGAACGTGTCCAGCTGCGTCGTCGTCTTTTGGTACAGGGAATCCGGATTTTTCACCAGGCGGATTCGGTGCAAAAAGCCATACAATTTTTGAAGCAGCCCATACAGGAAACGCGGGTTTACGGAGACCAGAATCACCGCCGCGATAAAGATGGAATTGGCCAGCAAACCAAACACCGTCAAAAACGAAAGGTTGCTGACATTGGCCTGGAAAAACGGGAGCTGCAAAATCATCAAAACCAACCCGTAAAGCACCATGATGATCTGATACGTAATCGTCTTTACGGAAATGACCGCCCCGGCAGAACCGGGCTTCATGCCCATCTTGCTCATCGAATAGATCTGCATTGGCTGGCCGCCGGTCGAAAACGGCGTGACGGCGCTGTAAAACAGGCCGGTCATCGCGATGGTAAACGATGGGCCGAACTTCCAGTTCGGTGAAACGTGGCGGCACAATAGGTAGTCGCACCACCCTTCCATCAGCCAGCCGCCGACCACCATGACGCCGGCGAACAGCATCCAAAACGGGTCTAAGCCCGAGAAAATCTGCTGCAGCTGGCTCACGGAATTTCCCGAAAACAGGAAGATCAACAGAATGGTCATCGAGATGCCGAGTGTAATCAGCGTGAAAAGATACTTTTTCAAGACCTTTTTGAATTTGATAACAATCACGTCCTCTGCCCGCAGGCGAAAGATAGATGTATTATACCGCAACCGCCGCCATTCTACAAGGTGCCCGGCCCCGAAGTACGGCCGTCCACGCGGCGTTTTGCCCCGGCGGGCGCGCGCTTTGGATATGAATTTTAGAGTTCTATGCTTTTTTTCGCCGGTGCGGGCTTTGCTTTTCTGGCGCTTTTGCCGTTCTTTTTGCGGTGTAAAAATTTTTTCCGCACACGCCGGGCCTGTTTTTTCTACACAGTTTTTCGCATTTTTAAAAAGATATTCGCCAAAGAGAACCCCGCAAAAGAAAAAACTCGTTTTGCGCACCCGGCGCATACCATGGAAGGGGCCCATCCCCCGCGAAAGGAGTGTTCAGCATGGCAATTGCATTGGAAGGACAGTCGTGCTCGATGCAGGAAACCCCGCCGCTGCCGGCGGACCCCGTCGTGGCGATGGCGTACGTTCCCTTCCAGAAATTCGAAAACCTTTACCCGTCCGACAAGGCGCTGGAGGCCGGCACGCTGTTCTGCGCGCTTGACAAACCGTTTTTGGGAGGTGCGTCCTCGTGAACGAACAGCAGAAAGCGCTGCGCAAGATCCGCGGCATCCAGTTTGCAATCTGGGAGCTGCGCATCTTCCTCGACACGCACCCGAACGACTGCAACGCCTTAAAGCGCCTGCAGGCCTATGAAACGCAGCTGGAAAGTGCCGTTTCGCAGTATGAGGAGGCGTATGGCCCGCTCAACGAGGACAGCGCCACCGCGAACCGCTGGGCGTGGGTCCAGGAGCCCTGGCCCTGGGAAATGCAGAAAGAGGAGGAGGAGTCGTAATGTGGTCGTATCAGAAAAAGCTGCAATACCCCATCCACATCCACACGCCCGACGCGCGCATGGCGAAGCTCATCATCGACCAGTACGGCGGCCCGCACGGGGAACTCGGCGCTTCGCTGCGCTATATTTCCCAGCGCTATTCGATGCCGTGGCCGGAGCTCAAGGCCATCCTGACGGACATCGGCACGGAGGAACTCGCGCACCTCGAAATGATCAGCGCGATCGTCTATCAGCTGACGCGCAACCTGACGCCCGAACAGATTCGGGAGGCCGGCTTCGACGCCTACTTTATGGACCACACCACGGGCATTTACCCCGCGGACGCGTCCGGCGTCCCGTTTTCCGCGCAGACGTTCGCCTCGACCGGCGACCCGCTGGCCGACTTGCATGAGGACCTGGCGGCGGAACAGAAGGCGCGGCTGACGTACGACAACATCCTGCGCTTTGCAAAAGACCCCGACGTGCGCGACCCGATCAAATTCCTGCGCGAGCGCGAAATCGTCCACTACCAGCGCTTCGGCGAGGCACTGCGCATTGCGACGGACCACCTCGACAGCAAGAATTTCTATGCCTTAAACCCGGCTTTCGACAAATGGAAGCGCCGCCCCGCAGGCGACAAAAAAGCGTAATGCATCCCCCGAAAGGCATCTCCCCGGCAGGAGATGCCTTTCCTTATATATAAAAGGGCGGCGGGAAGCCGTTTGCCCGCGCCGCCGTTTCGTGGTATGATAAAAGGCAGAAACGAAAGGGGCGAAAGAGATGGCGGTGCGTGAAATCCGGCACAGGCTGCCGGAAGCATTCCTTGCCCAGCTGGACGAGGCCTATTCCCCGCTGACGGTGGAAAAGGTGCTGCTGGGCATGAGCGGGCGGCGGGACACGACGCTGCGGGTCAATACGCTGCGCGCGACGGTGCAGGACGTAGCAAAGCAGCTGCAAAAGCAGGGCATCAAATTTCAGCGTGTGCCGTGGTACCGCGACGCACTCGACTTAAAAAACGCAAACGAACGCGCTATCCAGAAGCTGCCGCTGTACAGCGAGGGCGGCGTCTATCTGCAAAGCCTTTCAAGCATGCTGCCGCCGCTGTTTCTGGCGCCGCGCCCCGGCGAGCGCGTCCTCGACGTTGCGGCGGCCCCGGGCAGCAAAACGACACAGATGGCGGCGATGATGGAAAACCGGGGCAGCCTTGTGGCCAATGAACCGGATGCAATCCGCCGCGAACGGCTGGCCTACAACCTCAACGTGCAGGGCGTAACGATCGCGCAGGTGCTCGCGGGGCCCGGCGAACGGCTCGGCGCCCAGATGCCGGAATCCTTCGACCGCGTGCTGCTCGACGCGCCGTGCAGCGGGGAAGGACGGTTTCTGGCAAACCGTCCGATTACATACCGCGGCTGGTCGGAAAAGGCCGTACACCAATGCGCAAAGCTGCAAAAGAAACTGCTGCAAAGCGCGTGCGAGGCGCTGAAACCGGGCGGGTTTCTCGTGTATTCCACGTGTACGCTCAACGAGGAGGAAAACGAGGAGGTGCTCGCGTGGGGGCTCCAGACGCTGCCGCTGAAGCTCATGCCTCCACCGGTCGAGGTGCCGGGCGCTCTGCCCGGGCGCACCGGCGGCCGGCCGGCTTCGCTCCAATACAGCGTGCGCATCCTGCCTTCCCAGACGATGGAGGGATTTTTTGCCGCGCTGCTCCAAAAAAAGGGCAAACCAAACGCATCCTAAAAGAAGAGGGACGCTCAAAATGGGCGTCCCTCTGTCTTTTCTATCTATCATGTATTTGCGCGGAATAAGCGAATTTTAAGGAAACGGACTCCAAAGCATCGGTTACCACGCAATGCTTCGACTTCAATTGACATGTTAGCATTCCAGCACCTTTTTGTCAAGAAGGAAAAAGGAAAAAATCGCCGGCCTTTTCGGGCCGATCCACGCAAATTTCACAAAAAGGAATTGGCAAATTGCAAAATACATTGGATTCCCTCTAGTTTTTAAAGGGTGCCCTTTTCCAGAAACTGTGCCTTGCTAGGCAGTGGGCCTGCGCGCGCGCACGACCGCCTTCTCGAGTTCGACCACCCAAAGCGGCATACTGGAAAGCAAAAACGTCCACGCCCACTGCACCGGCGTCAAAAGGGCCGTCTGGAAAATGGCCGAGAGCGCCGGCACCGCCGCGACCAGGACCATCAAAACGCCGCACAGCACGATGGCGCCAAACAGGCGCGGGTTGCGCGGCCGGCCGCGTGCAAACAGGGAGGTGTGCTCGCTGCGCATGTTCAGCGCATGCACAAGCTGGGAAAGGCTCAGCACGGCAAACCCCATCGTGCGGCCAATGACCGGATTCTGCGGGTCCGCGTCAAAGAACACGCGCCCCACCCCATACGCCAAAAGCGACAGCGCGCCGATGAAAAGCCCTTCCACGACGATGGCAAAGCCGAGGCCGCCCGCAAACAGCCCGCTGCCGCGGCGAACCGGCTTCTGGTCCATCACATCCGGGGCAATCGGCTCTACGCCGAGCGCCAATGCCGGCAAAGAATCCGTCACGAGGTTGACCCACAAGAGCTGCACCGCTGCAAGCGGCAGCGGCAAGCGCATCAAAAAGCTCACGAACACGGCCAAAAGCTCGCCGACATTGCACGAAAGCAGGAAGTGGATCGTGCGCCGGATATTTTGATAGATCCCGCGCCCCTCGCGCACGGCCTCCACAATTGTCGCGAAGTTGTCGTCGGCTAAGATCAGGTCGGCCGCGCCCTTTGCGACGTCCGTGCCGCTCTGCCCCATGGCGCAGCCGATGTCCGCGGCCTTTAAAGCCGGCGCGTCATTGACGCCGTCGCCGGTCATCGCGACGACTTCGCCGTGCGCCTGGAACGCCTGCACAATGCGCACTTTGTGCGCCGGGGAAACGCGCGCAAAGACCGGGTACTCATAGATATGCGCGCACAGCGTCTTCTGCGGCATGGCTTCCAGCTCGGGGCCGGATAAGACCTTCCCTTTCCCGTCTAGGATGCCGACTTCCCGCGCAACGGCGGCCGCGGTATCGGCGTGGTCGCCCGTAATCATCACCGGGCGGATGCCGGCCTTCCTGCAAAGCGCGACCGCCCCTTTCACCTGCGGCCGCGGCGGGTCCGATAAACCGACCAGCCCCAGAAACGTCAGCCCCTGCTCCAGCTGCGCCGCCGTCTGCCCTTTGACGGACGCGGTCTCCTTTACGGCAACGGCGAGCACGCGCAGCGCTTTGCGGGCCATTTCCCGGTTCTGTTCCGGCGCGCATCCGCCCGCACAGAAAGGCGAAAGCACCTCCGGCGCCCCCTTGACGATCACACGGAAGCGCCCGTTTGGCAGCTGCACGACGACCGTCATGCGCTTGCGGGCGCTCGAAAACGGGATCTCCCGCACACGCGGGAATTGCCGGGAAAGCGCGCCCTTGTCCGGCACGGCCGCGCACAGCGCCGCTTCGGTGGGCTCGCCGAAAATGCGGCCGTTTTCCACCGTGCAGTTCGTACACAGGGCCGCCATTTTCAGAAGATACCGCCCCTGCGCACTGTGGGGCTGCAGCGGCCCCGCACGCCCGCGCAGTTCGGCGACGGTCATGCGGTTTTCCGTCAAGGTGCCGGTTTTATCCGAACAGATTACACTCGCGCTGCCCAAGGTCTCCACCGCCATCATACGGCGCACGATCGCGCGGCGGTTCGCCATGCGGCGCATGCCGGCCGCAAGCACAACGGTCACGACCGTCGGCAGGCCTTCGGGGATGGCCGCAACCGCCAAAGACACCGCCGTCAAAAACATTTCGAGCGGCTTTACGCCCTCCAACAGCCCCAACAGGAAAATGCACGCACACAGCGCCAGCGCGCCGATGCCGAGCACGCGGCCCGTGACGGCGAGTTTCTGCTGCAGCGGCGTGGGCGGCGCCTGCTGGGCATGCAGCATGCGTGCGATTCGGCCGACCTGCGTGTGCATGCCGGTGCCGACCACCAGACCGCGGCCGTGGCCCGCCAAAAGCGTTGTGGAGGCGTAACAGAGGTTCTTCCGGTCCGCGGGCGGCGCATTTTCCGCACACAGCGCGGCGGCATCCTTGAAAACGGGCCGGCTCTCCCCGGTCAAGGCGCTCTCCTGGGCCTGCAGGTCCGTGCTCTCCAAAAGCCGCACGTCGGCCGGGACGCGGTCGCCGGCTTCCAGCACGACGATGTCGCCGGGCACAAGGGCGTTTGCCGGCACGATCGCCGTCTGCCCGCCGCGCACGACGCGCGCCTGCGGCGGTGCCATCTTCCGCAGCGCATCGAGCGCTTTCTGCGCGCGGCTCTCCTGCAGGAGCCCGATGACCGCATTGACGAAAACGATCACCAAAATCATGACCGCGTCCACATATTCCCCTTCCCCGGAAAGCGCGGAGGTAAAAAAGGAAAGGGCCGCGCCGGCAAGCAGGATTAAGACCATGCAGTCTCGAAACTGCTCCAAAAAGCGCACGACCAGCGGCTTGCGCGGCGGCTTTTCGAGTTCGTTCGGCCCGTACTGCCGCAGGCGCTTCGCTGCCTGCGCGGGAGAAAGCCCTCCGTGATCCGTGTGCAGCGCTTTCATGCACGCGGAAATGCTTTCGCTGTGCCATTTCATGCGCCTTCCCTCCTTTCGCTGCATTGTATGCGCCGCATCGATTGGATAGAAGCGCCCTGTCCCGCAAAAGCCTGCGCCGGAATGCCGCAGAAATTTCCAATTTGAGGAACCCTGCATCTAGACAGCGGCCTGAAAACTCGGTATAATGAAGAAAATCCGCCTTGTGCGGATATAAAATTGGACAATCCATAAGGAGGATGATGCGCTTTGTCAGAGACTGCCGTAATCTTTTATTCCTATACCGGCCACACACGTGCGCTCGCGCAGAAAAAGGCGCGCAAACTGCACGCAGACCTCATCGAACTGAAGGACGCAAAGCCGCGCTCGAAAGTAAATGCCTTTATTGCGGGTTCCTTCGCTTCGCTGCGCAACCAGAAAGCGGCGCTCGCACAGCCCGTGCCGGACCTTTCGGGCTACCAGAAGATCGTGCTCTTGTGCCCGATCTGGGCGGGACATCTCGCGCCGCCGGCCAACAATGTGATCGATGCGCTGCCGCCGCGCAAGGACGTGCAGGTGTTCGCCGTCTCGATGAGCGGGGACTCCTCGTCCTCGCGGCAAAAAACGATTGCCCGGCTGAAAGAAAAGGGCTGCGCTTCCGTGCAGTACCAGGACGTGCGTTCCTCGACGATTCAATGAAAGCCGCCGCGGTGATCCTGTCGCCGCTCGGCCCCGTGCTGCTCGAGGAAACGGACGGCGCCCTGACGCGGCTGTCGTTTTGCGGCGGCAGCCCGTACGGGAAAGCGCCCGAAACACCGCTTTTGCGGGAGGCTGCCGCGGAGCTTGCCGCCTACTTTGCGGGAAACCGCCGGCAGTTTTCGCTGCCGCTGGCGTTTCCCGAAGGGACGCCGTGGGAGCGGCTGGTTTGGAAAACGCTTCTGGCAATCCCCTACGGGGAAACACGCACCTATGCGCAAATTGCCGCGATGGCCGGACGGCCCACCGCCTGCCGCGCCGTCGGGGCGGCCAACCGGAAAAACCCGCTGGCGGTCGTCGTGCCGTGCCACCGGGTCATCGGGAAAGACGGCGCTTTGACCGGCTATGCCGGCGGATTGTGGCGCAAAAAGGCCCTTTTAAAGCTCGAAGGGGCGCTGTAAGGCATCCGCGGGCGCACAAAAAAAGCGTCCCCGCCCTTGTGGCGGGAACGCCTCTTTGCACAG
>ERZ1090865.1064-NODE-1065-length-14152-cov-11.586366_pt1 | contig 14152 bp, 10 predicted proteins | sample MGYA00478478_ERZ1090865 | MGnify/ENA primary metagenome ERZ1090865 (study PRJEB33644, sample SAMEA5815715) | chicken gut metagenome | biome: Chicken; feature: Gastrointestinal Tract; material: Caecum | place: Ireland | collected 2019-01-01 | study: A study of... | reverse complement strand
TGCGGCAGTTCATCGTCATGACCATCTTGGTCTCGCAGGCGTTGGGCAGCACAAACCGTGCGTCCTCATTGGCCTGCTTGGAGGCCTTGGCCCGGGCTGCCTTCTCCTCCATGCCCTGTGCCATAAGACGCCGGGTGTGGGCATCTTCCAGAGACCGCACCAGCTCCAGATACTTTTGGGCGTCGGCGTTCATGGCATCGATGAACTGTGCCTTGGCCTCGGGGATCGCCTCGATTTCCGGCGGAATGACATAGCGGAAATCCTCCAGCCGCACATAGCGCTGGCTCTGCACGCTGAAGCTGGCGATGCGGTGCCGGGTCACCTGCGCAAGGAACGTGCGGGAGACCCCCTCGATGCCGAAGGTAAAGCTGGCATGTTCAATGGGACTGGCATGTCCCAGGTCGGTCAACTTCTGCAAGAAGGCTGCCGTCTTGTCCGGCGTCAGGCCGTCCAGCAGTGTTTCGATATGGGCATCCGAATAGCAGAGCTTGGCAGCCGCCGCCACCGTCTTTTCAGGGTCGTTGGTATGGGCAATCAGTTGAACCACCATGGATTTTTCTCCCCTTTGTCATTCATCCCCGCCGATTTTCTTCAGCGGCGCATAATTGGCCATCGTCTTCTTCACGCCCACGCGGTCAAACTGGATCTCCACGATGCAGTCTCCCGCAATGGGCGTTGCCTTGAGCACTTTGCCGCGTCCGAACACGCGATGCTCCACAAGATCCCCCGCCGCATACTGGACCGCCTGCTTTTTGGGGGCAGTCTTCTGCATGCCGGCCAACGTTGAGGTACCGGCGCCCGCCGGGGTGGCCGGCGCGCCGCTGTGGTGGTTGCTGCCGTATCCGGCACCGAAGCCTGCCGTCTGTACCGTATGGCGGCCGCCATTGTAGTGGGGGCTTTCATGTCCGCCGCTGGCAAACCCACTGCTGTAACCGGCGCCAAAGCCGCCGCGGGGACGCGCGTTATACTCGCTGTTCAGATAGCCTCGGGAGGCACCGGAATAGCCGCTGCGCCCGCCGGGGACATGATTGCTGTAGGTGCCGTATCCGGCGCCGAAGCCCCCCGCCGAATAGGCAAGTTCCGGGCTCTGGGTTTCCTCCATAAGCCCAGGGTCAATCTCGCTGAGGAAGCAGGAAGGCGGATTACGGCGGGTCTGACCGAAAATCAGCCGGCTGCGGGAGGTGGAAAGATACAGTTCTTTCTTGGCGCGCGTGATGGCCACATAGCACAGACGGCGCTCTTCCTCCATATCCTCCTCGTTGTAGCGGGCCATGTCTCCGGGGAAGATTCCGTCCTCCATGCCCACCACAAACACATAGGGAAATTCCAGACCTTTGGCGGAGTGGATAGTCATCATCGTCACGCTGTCGGCATCCTCGTCGTAGCTGTCCAGATCAGAGATCAGCGCCACTTCCTCCAGGAACCCCGAAAGAGTGGCGTCCTCCCCGTTCTGGTCAGCGTAGGTCTTGACCGAGCTGACCAGCTGGCCCAAGTTTTCCAGTCGGGTCTCGCCCTCCTCCTTCTGTGCTTTCAGCATGGCTTCATAGCCGGTCTTTTTGATGACTTCCCCGGCGAATTCATCCAGGGGCATCGTCACCGAGAGATCGCACAGTTCCCGGTACATTTCATAGAATTTTTCCAGGGCGGCCGCTGCCCGCATCAGTTCCGGGTACTGCCGCGCGTCGGCGATGACCTGCAGCATGGGCACGCCCTTCCGGGCAGCCAGTTCCCCCACCTTGTCCACCGTGGAGGCACCGATCTTGCGCGCCGGTTCGTTGATGATACGGCGCAGACGCACGTCATCCCGCGGGTTGACGATCACCGCCAGGTAGGAGTTGATATCCTTGACTTCCTTGCGGTCAAAGAAGCGCTGACCGCCCACAATGCGGTACGGAATACCCGCCCGGGCAAAATAGGTTTCAATGGGGTTGGACTGGGCGTTCATACGGTAGAGCACCGCATGATCCCGCAGGTGGGCACCTTCCCGCAGATGTTCGCCGATGACATCGGCAATATGGCTGGCTTCATCCTGTTCGCTGGACGCCGTATAATGATGGACCTTGTCCCCTTCTCCGTTTTCCGTCCACAGCGTTTTGCCCTTGCGGCCGGTGTTGTTCTTGATCACACTGTTGGCCGCATTGAGGATATTGGAGGTGGAACGGTAGTTCTGCTCCAGGCGGATGGTCTTGGCGCCGGTGAAAACCTGTTCGAAGTTCAGGATGTTTTCAATGGTGGCGCCGCGGAACTTGTAGATGGACTGGTCATCGTCGCCCACCACGCAGACATTGTTGGTACCGCCTGCCAGCAGACGCACCAGATGGAACTGCGCCACGCTGGTATCCTGGTACTCGTCCACCACAACATAGCGGAATTTGTTCTGGTAGTACTCCCGGGCCTCGGCGTCCGTCTGAAGCAAACGCACGGTATGGAAGATCAGATCGTCAAAATCCATGGCCCCTGCGGTTTTCAGGCGACCCGCATAGGCTGTATAAATCTGGGAGATAAGCGCCGCCTTGGTGTCCCGGGGCGTTTCCGCCGCCACATCCTCCGCCGACATCAGCTTATCCTTGTAGGAACTGATCTGTGCCACCGCCGACTTGATGGGCAGGAACTTGTCATCGATCATCTTGTCCTTGTAGATCTGCTTCAGAACGCGCTGCTGATCATCCGTGTCATAGATGGTAAAACTCTTGGGGAAGCCGATGCGCTCGGCATCCCGGCGCAGGATCCGCACGCAGGCTGAATGGAAGGTGGATGCGTTCACGTCACCGCCCATCGTCTCGCCCAGCATGGCGCGCAGTCGTTCTTTCAGTTCCCCCGCCGCCTTGTTGGTGAAGGTGATGGCCAGCACATTCCAGGGGCGCGCCGGACGCACCGCCAGATAGGCAGTCTCCCGGGGAAGGCCCCGTCCCGACTGGACGGCCCTCCGCAGTTCTTCCAGATCCTGTTCGGTCACGGTACGGGCCAGCTCCTTGCTGCCGTGTGCGCAGCCGAAACGGATGATGTTGGCGATCCGGTTGACCAGCACCGTGGTCTTGCCGGAACCGGCGCCGGCCAGAATCAGCAGCGGGCCTTCGGTGGTGAAGACGGCCTGCCGCTGAACCGGGTTCAGGCGGGTGAATTTGCTTTCAATATACTGGTCGCGCAGGGCGATATACTCCTGGGTAAGCTCAGGCATGACTTGTTTTCCCTTCTGTGTATAGAATCAATCAGTCGGCCGCAAAGGGGTCGCGGATATTCTGCAATGTCTTCTTCCACGCCTTGGGCGTAGCATCCCGGAAACCGGCTGTCAGGTATTTTCCTTCGCTGAGGCTGATGGCAGTTCCCCGTGCCACGCAGTTGATGGGATCGGGGGCAATGGCCACATCCACATGCAGTTTCCCGGCCAGATAACTGGCCAGTCCGCGCAGCAGAGAACCACCGCCGGTGAGCAGCACGCCCGTGGAGGACACATCTGCCGCCAGTTCCGGCGGGGTGCTTTCCAACACCGCCCGGGCGGCGGCCACGATCCGCGTGGCCAGCTCCTGGACCGGCTCGTAGAGATCATGGGTATAGATCAGACGCCGCGCCGGGAGATTGGTCTCCCAGGAATGGCCGCGTACTTCCATGACACCCTCGAATTCACTCTTGGTGCAGCAGGCCACCTGCTTTTTCAGGGCCTCCGCCGTCAGCGGGCCGATGGCAATCTGATACTTTTCCTGGACAAACTGGGCAATGCAGCGGTCAAAGGCATTGCCCGCCACCGGAATGCTGGCGGCACGCACCCGTCCGCCCATACTGATGACCGCGATGTCGGTGGAACCGCCGCCGATATCCACCACCATACAGCCATGGGGCTGCCGGATCTGCAGGCCGGCGCCCAGCGCGGCAGCGACCGGCTCATCCACCAGGAAGACCTGCCGCGCACCGGCAGCCATGACCGACTCCACCACGGCATCCGCTTCCACGCCGGTGATGGCCGCCGGCACGCAGACTGCGATCCGCGGTTTGAAAAAACGGGAGCGACAGACTTCATTCACGAACCGCACGATCAGTTCGTTGGTCATCCGGTGGTCCTGAATCACACCGTCACGCAGAGGACGGATCAGATCAATATGCGCAGGGGCCCGCCCCACCATCCGCAGGGCTTCGTCCCCCACCGCCAGGATGGTGTTGCTGCGGGTATCCACTGCACCAATGGTGGGCTGGGTAAACACCACACCCTGTTGTTCGGTTGCAATAATGATCGAGGTCGTGCCCAGATCAATGCCGATATCCTGTTGCTTCATGGTCATTTCTCCGTAGAGGTTCGTTTTTCTTTCGGCAATTCTTCATCCGCGGCAATGGCAGCCGCCGTCACATCCACAGCACCTGCTTTCAGCAGGGCCAGCGCACATGCCGAGACCGTGGCCCCGGTGGTGATGATGTCGTCCACCAGCAGCACACGCTTTCCGCTCAGGTCTGCACTTTTCCGGCAGGCGTAGGCTTTTCTGGCATTCTCCATGCGATCCGTACGGCTCAGACCTTTCTGCGCCGCCGTGCCCCGCACGGTATAGAGCGGTGTTTCCACCGGGATCCCCCATAGTATACCCAACCGCCGTGCCAGCAGCAACGGCAGTCCCGGCAGGCCGGGCTGCGGCTGATGGGGCGGCACCGGCACAATGCAGTGGTAGAGCGGCATATCCCGGAACAGCTCATTCTGCGGCCGCCGCCCCGGGCAGGATGCCGGCGTGGCGCCCCAGATCCGCACCGCCATGCGGTCTGCCAGCTCCCTTGCATACCAGGGATGAAATCCCCGCTTGCACAAAAGAATGGCCTCCCGCACGGTGCCGCTGTAATAGTAAGCCGCCAGGGCGCTTTGCAGTGCATAAAAGTGGTGTTCCGTGGCGGGCAGGCGCGGCGGACGGTGGGAAAGGCGCTCTTCTTCCGCCTTGCAGGCGGGACAGAACGTTCCCTGCACAGCATCGGCACCCAGCAGTTCATTGCAAAAGGGGCAACGCCGCGGGTACAGCCAGGCCGCAGCCTGTTCCGCCGCGCAGCGCCAGTCCAGCGCCCTCATTGTTTTTCCGCTGTGGGCGTCACAGCATCCTTCAGCAGATACCGCAGACAGCTGTACCGCAGATTCTGGCGCACATTGCGCACCATCTGTTCCACAATCCAGTGACTGCCGGTGAGGATGCACAGCTTTCTGGCACGTGTAACTCCGGTATACAGCAGATTGCGGTACCGCAGCCGCGGCGGCACGTCGGACACCGGCACAATGATGGCCGGGAACTCGGAGCCCTGGCTCTTGTGGATCGTCACGGCATAGGCCGGCTCCAGTTCACTCAGCTGATCGGCCGAATACACATACTTCCGGTCATCCATCATGACGGTGACCGAGCGGGCCTCGGTATCCACCTCGGTGATGATCCCCAGGTCCCCGTTGTACGCGCCGACGCCGGCCTCGGCACCGGCGCGCTCAAACGTGATATCGTAATCGTTTTTGATCTGCATGACCTTATCGCCAAGACGCAGGATCTTTGCGCCCTTTTCGCCGCCCAGCTGCGGTTTTTTCGCAGAAGGGGGGTTCAGAACTTCCTGAAGGCAGCGGTTGAGTTCCACACTGCCGGTAACGCCTTTTTTGGCCGGGCAGAGCACCTGGATATCCCGGATCGGATCAAACCCGTATGCCCTGGGCAGACGTTCTGCCACCAGATCGCAGATCAGTTTCTGGCAGGCCTGGCCGTTCTTTTCCATAATGAAAAAGTCATCCTTGGCTTCGCCCTTTCGCGGCAGTTCCCCCTGCACAATGCGGTGGGCGTTCTGTACGATCAGGCTTTTCTGTGCCTGGCGGAAAATTTCAGTCAGCCGCACCGTGGGCACCACGCCGGCAGAAAGGATCTCTCCCAGAATGTTGCCGGGGCCCACGCTGGGCAGCTGGTCGGCATCGCCCACCATGATGATGCGGCAATGATCCCGCGCCGCGGCCAGCAGCGACTGAAACAACTTGACATCCACCATACTCATCTCGTCGAGAATGATGACATCGTATTTCAAAAGTTTTTTCTTGTTGTGAATGAAGCGGACGGCACCGCTGCTGTAATCCACCTCCAGAAGGCGGTGAATGGTGGAGGCTGTATGGTGGGTCAATTCGCTGAGGCGCTTGGCCGCGCGGCCGGTGGGTGCACAGAGGGCCACCCGGTCACATTCCCCCTCATAGAGGCTCAGAATGGCATTGACGGTGGTGGTCTTGCCGGTACCGGGGCCGCCGGTAAGGACCATCACACGGTTGGACAGCGCCATCCGTATGGCTTCCCGCTGCAGCGGCGCATAGGCAAACCCCTGGACAATTTCCAGCGCCCGGATATTGCTCTCCAGGTTTCTGGGCGGCTGCGTCGGAAAGGTGGAAAGCATCCCCAGCCGCGTGGCAATATCCTCCTCCGCGGCCAGCAAATCCGGCAGGAACGCATACTCCACATCCTCAAAAGTGCGTGTTTCCACCTCTTCGGACTGCAACAGCTCATCCAGGCCACGCTCCACATCGTCCGGGGTGACCAGCAGGAATTTGGCCGTAGTTTCCAACAGCTTGTTGCGGGGCAGGCAGGTATGACCGTTTCCCGCATTGTGGCGCAGCACATAGAGGATACCGGCGGTAATCCGAAGCCGGCTGGCCAGTTCCACATGCAGGGCCGCGGCAATTTTATCCACGTCCGAAAATTTCAGCTGCAGCGGTTCCCCGCACAGCAGGTAGGGATTCTGGTTCAGCGCCTCGATGGTATGCGGGCCAAACGCACGATAGGCCGTCACAGCATTCTGGGAGGACAGCCCGAACTGGGCAAACCAGGCAATCACTTCCCGCACACCGTACATCCGACGGAATTCGTTGGAGATGGCCGCCGCCTTTTCCGGGGTGATGCCCTTGATCTCGCAAAGCCGCTGCGGTGTCTCGGAGATCACCGTCAGCACATCCTCCCCGAAGGCTTTGACGATCTTCTTGGCGGTAGCGGGACCGATGTAGGGCAAAACGCCGCTGGACAGATAGCTGAGCAGCCCCGTTGTATCCTGCGGCAGCTGCATCTCGCAGGATTCTGCCCGGAACTGCTGCCCGTAATGGGGATGGTTGACCAGATGCCCATAGGCCGTGATCTGCATGCCGTTGTCCACACTGCCCACATTGCCGGCCACCACAATGTCCTGATCGCCCACATTGACTTCAAAGACTGCGTACCCGGTATCGGCATTTTCGTAGATTCTGTGTTCCACGACGCCCTCCAGCTTTTGCAGCGGCTGCGCGGTATCTGCCATGGTCCCACCTCCCTTCGGCACACTTCCACAATATCCTTTATATTATACCCCAACTGCCTGTATTTGGCAAACCAAAAAAGCGCAGGGCACGCCCTGCGCTTTTGTTGTATTTCCATAGGATACCAGATCAGTGCAGCGCTGCTTTCAGTGCCTCCACCCGGTCGGTATTTTCCCACTTGACGCCCAGATCTTCCCGGCCCATGTGGCCGTAGGCAGCCAGGTTGCGATAGATGGGTTTGCGCAGATCCAGGTCGCGGATGATGGCGGCCGGACGCAGGTCAAACACCTTCTTGACGGCTTCCTCAATCTGATTGTCCGCCACCGTGCCGGTGCCGAAGGTGTCCACCATGATGGAGACCGGTTCCGCCACGCCGATGGCGTAGGCAAGCTCCACCTCACACTTTTTGGCCAGCCCGGCTGCCACAATATTCTTGGCAACCCAGCGCGCCGCGTAAGCGGCGGAACGGTCCACCTTGCTGGGGTCCTTGCCGCTGAAAGCGCCGCCGCCGTGACGGGCATAACCGCCGTAGGTATCCACAATGATCTTGCGACCGGTCAGGCCGGTATCGCCCTGGGGACCGCCTACCACAAAACGCCCGGTGGGATTGATGTAGTACTTGGTGTGCTCGTCCAGCATTTCGGCGGGAATCACCTTTTCAATCACTTCCCGTTTGATGTCAGCATGGAGCTGTTCCTGGCTGACCTCCGGGCTGTGCTGGCTGGAGATGACCACCGCGTCCACACGCACCGGCTTGCCGTCGTCGTACTCCACGGTAACCTGGCTCTTGCCGTCCGGACGCAGGTATTCCAGCAGACCGCTCTTGCGCACCTCGGTGAGCCGCTTGGCCAGTTTGTGGGCCAGGCTGATGGGCAGCGGCATCAGTTCCGGGGTCTCGTCGCAGGCATATCCGAACATCATGCCCTGGTCACCGGCGCCGGACACCTCATCGTTGGTGCCCAGCGCAATGTCGGGGCTCTGGCCGTCGATGTTGACAATGACACCGCAGGTATCGCAGTCAAACCCATACTTGGCGCGGTCATACCCGATGGAACGGATGACATCCCGGGCCGTCTCGGCAATATCCACATAGCAGCTGGTGGTGATCTCGCCCATAATGTGGACAAGACCCGTGGAGCAGGTGGTCTCACAGGCAACGCGGGCATCGGGGTCCTGCTTCAGGATTTCATCCAGAATGGCATCGGAAATCTGATCGCAGATTTTGTCGGGATGTCCTTCGGTCACCGACTCCGAAGTGAAAAGAACTTTGGACATACGAAAAAGCCTCCCTTATAAATGTAAGCAGAAGCGCAACTGACGAGAACAAAAAACGCGCAGCCAAAAGACTGCGCGCTGACGCTTATCTTTCGGTTCCCCGCAGGAATTGGCACCTTGCACATCTGTGTAGGTTGTCGGGCTTCACAGGGCCTGTTCCCTCTGCCGCTCTTGATAAGTTGCTATTCTGTTGTAGGACGCATTATAGCACAAGGCTTTTCTCACGTCAAGAGGGATTCCCACCGTTTCTGCGTTCTTTTTGCACCGCGGGGCCCTCTCAGTGCCGGCCGTGCAGAATGGGAGACAGCGGCTTGTAAATCAGGAAGCAGAGAACGGCATCCACAAGGCCTTTGACGAGGGTAAAAGGCATATTGAAAACCAACAGGCATTCCAGCAGACCGTCGGTACCGGGGCGCAGTTCCTGATAAGCGGCAATGATGGCGTCGATGCCGCCAAACATAGCCGCATAGACCGGATAGCTCAGGAAATAGTTCACCGGCACGCTGATCACCGCCATGACGATGGCTCCGATCAGGCAGCCCGCCACGGCGCCCTTGCGTGTTTTGTGCAAGCGGTAGATCACGCCGGCCGTGCCCACAAAGAACGCGCCCAGCAGGAAATTGCACAACTCCCCGATACCGCCCGTGGAGCCGTGGAAGATCAGATTCAGCAGGTTCTTCACAAAGCAGACGGCAACGCCATACACGGGGCCCAGGCTGAAGGATGCCAGCAGCGCCGGCAGCTCCGACACGTCCATCTTGACAAAGGAAGGGATGAACATGGGCAGGCTGAAGTCCAGAAACATCAGCACCGTGGCGATTGCGCAGAGCATGGCAGTCACCGTAAGTTCGCGGACATGGTTGTGTGTTTTGGTCATGAGATTTTCCTCCCGTAAAATGGTTTGCGAAAGCTGATTCGTTCCTGATCAAACTGACGGGAGGCTGGTTATGCTTGCTGCCGGCAAAACAAAAGCCCTGTTGCCGATAGGTACAGCAACAGGGCCAAAAAGCATAGCAAACAGCTTTCCGTTTCTTGCATCCGGACTATACCGTCGGCCCCGGAATCACACCGGATCAGCGGCTGCCCAAGCAGCCGGTCGCGGGCTTACGGTCCAATGAACCGTTTACCGCCGGTGGGGAATTGCACCCCGCCCTGAAACAGACTTTCTACCTGCATAGTATAGCACAGGTTTTACAAAATGCAATAGGGTATGGTATAATATTTCTGTCAAACATCTGCAAACATAGGGAGCGTCACTATGCAAGAATTTGCCTTCAGCCTCGTGCTGGATCTTCTGCCCGCCGTCCTTTTGCTGGTGGGCGCGTTGGTCCTTCCCCTTCTGTATACCCGCATCATCCGCCGGATTCTGAACCGATTGCACGGACATCTTACCGAATGGCTGTATATCCTGTTTGACAGCTATGTACAGCCCACCGCCTTCATTCTGCGCACTGTGCTTTTGTACCTTGCCCTGGTGGTGGTGCCGTTTTCCTTCAATTCCCCCACCTATCTTGCGGTGCTGCGCGTACTTCTGGACCTGGCGCTGACCTTTTTCATCGGACTGGGCGCCTGGCGTGCCGCCCCCATGTGCCGTCTGCTGCTGCGCAGCGCCCAGAACAAGCTGGACCTGACCACCAACAACACCATGGGCCGCTTCTTCGAGAACATCTTCCGGGCACTGGTGGCCATCTTTACGGGCATCGCCATGCTGGACCATCTGGGGGTGCCGGTCACCGGTCTGCTGACCGGCGCCGGCGTTGCCGGACTGGCCGTTTCCCTGGCCGCCCAGTCCACCCTGTCCAACCTGATCGCCGGCATCACCCTGGTTCTGGAACACCCCTTCGGCATCGGGGACTACGTGATCCTGGGTTCCTCCGAGGGCACCGTGGAGGACATTTCCTTCCGTTCCACCCGCATCCGCACCACCGACAATGTGGCTGTCACCATCGAAAATTCCAAGGTATGTTCGGAATATATCCAGAACTGCAACCAGCGCAGCAGCCGGCTGTGGCAGTTCACACTGGGCCTGACCTATGACACCACCCGTGCGCAGCTGGACACCGTCTGCCGTGACCTTACGGAGTTTCTGAACGCCCAGCCCACCGTGCAGCCCGGCACTGTGACCGCCACGGTGGATAAATTCAACGATTACAGCATCGATATTCTTGTGCGGGTCTATCTCACGACGCTGCCCTACGGTGATTTTCTGCGGGAAAGAAGCCGTCTGAATCTGGAGATCATGGACCTGGTGGCCAAAAACGGCTGCAGTTTTGCTTTCCCCACCACCACGCTGGATATGCCTGCCAAAAGCTGATTTTTTCTTTTGGCAACAAATGTACCCCGACGGTTCTTTGCGAACCGCCGGGGTATTTTTATGGATTTTCCGAAATGCCATCCCGCTGGCAGGTCACGATCATGGTGTCCGTTCCCGCCTGCGTGGTGATGACAAATTCATAATTGTACACGGTATCCAGCCGATATTGCAGGCTGCCGTCCTCCTGCTGGGTGGCTATGTAATCGAGGTCCGGCTGCGGCAGTACCTTGTCGTAATACAAATACAGCGTATCGATGTTTTCCACAAAACGCAGCTGTACCTCTTCCTGGGAGACGCCCCGCAGCGTCACCACCGGAATGCCTTTTGTCTGCAGGGCCGGCTTCTGAACCCAGGGATCACTGCTGTCCCGGTCCAATGTGTAATACACATCCTCTGTCCCCAGCAGTTCACAGTTACTCAGTTCCATCTGTACGCCGGTTTCCGGCAGCTGCTCCGACCAGACCGGTGTGGTATCCACCTTGGCCGACATGCAGCCCACCAGCACAGCCAGACACAGCGGTGCAAGACAAATGCTTTTTTTCATTACGTTTTTCTCCCTATCGGTAAGGATCATACGGCGGGCGTGGGAACTCATCCCCCGGTTCCAGTGTGCGCGGGCACAAGCCGATTTCCGACACAATGAACCCCATCAGCATCCCCAAATGCAGGTGCAGATGGCGGTATTGCGACAGGATCAGCGTAAACCGCGTCCACTCGCAGTTTTCCGGCCGCTGCAGAAGATCTTCATCATGGAGTGAAGTCAAATACAGGGACAGTTTCGCCTTGATGGTATAGAAATAATCGTCCATCTGTTTGCGGTCCAGATGGGCGGCCGGATAAATATCCAGCTCCTGCAGATCCGGCGTATGGATGGGCGGCTCCACAAAATCATTGGCCTTCGGGTTGATAAACCACTGATCCAGGCTGTGCAGCATATGGTACAGATGCTGCCATAAGGGCGAGCCGCCGTAATGCTTGTCCCACATTTCATCGGGAATGCAGTCCATCACATTCTGGGTCTCCCACAGGGCGCGGACCGTCATCTCGGTAATTACCGCATGATAGGATGTCTCTCGCACGCAGTCCACCCCCTTTTTTCTTGGAGGTAGTATGCCTGCCCTGTAGAAGGTTTATTCGTCCACCAGCAATGTGGGCAGCGTCTTTTCGCTGTACTGGCTGGAGATGATGGGGCTCAGCGAAACGCGGGAATAGATCCCCTGCGCCACACCGTCATACACATACACACCGGTGAGATTGTAATACCGATTTCTGCCGAAGGTACCGTCCGGGCCGATGCCGTAATTTTCCGTCACAAAGGGCCGGTAGAATTCCTGCAGCAGATAGCCTTCCAGCGGTGTGGACCGCACAATGGTTTCCCACTCCTCGTTTGTGCACTCCACACCGGCATGCACGCCGCGCGAAGCATAGGAATCCAGCGGTTTCAGAATCCAGGCATCCTTGTCGGCCAACACACGGGGAATGTCCGAGGCCGCGAAAGTCTTGGTCAGCGGCACATGGGCATCCACAAACGCCCGCTCCTCCGCAGTGAGCAAAGTCTGCGTCTGCGGCTCGTGCAGGATGCGGAAAATCGTCTTGTTGTGAACCAGCTGGGTATGGAAATCCCCCACCAGCAGCACCGCATCATCCCTCACGGCCGCCAGCAGCGGACCGCATTCCGCATACCGCTCCAGGATATCGCTGGTGACGGCACGGCGATAGATGGCATCGATTTTGTGCCCGCCGGGGCCATAGAGCACCTTCTCCTCGGCATTGTAACGCAGGCTCCGCAGGTCGCAGACCTCCGCAGGTACGCCCTGCTCCACAAAAAAGCCCTGGAACACCTCAAACTCATTGACGGTACCGCAGTCCATGAAATCCACAATGGCCACGTAAGGGAGCTGGTCGGTATGGCGGGCACGCTGATACACAGCACACAGCGTTCTGACCCAGCTTTCAAACAGCTCACAGGTCCGGGTGGTGTGGGCAGCACGGAAATTGCGGTATACCGTGGAGAGCTGCTGAGCCAGATTCAGTTCCCGGTCCTCGTTCATGGCACTGGTGCCGTCGGTATTGAACTCACAGTATTTGTAAGCGCCGGTCTTCTCGTTGTAGAAGAAGTCAATGCGTGCCATCGGCAGCAGCGACACCGCAGGGTCGGCGCGCAGGATCAGCTCCTCCGCCACCTTGTCAAATCCAAACAGTGCCCGATACGCAGGGTCCCGATAGTACGCTCCCATCACCTTGCCCAGGATGCCGTACAGTGTGCGGATATCCTCCGCGAACCGCCTGAACACTTTTTCGGTAAACAGCTTGGGCATATAGCAGGTGCGCACATACTCTCCGTGGTGAATGGCAGTGGAGGCCTTCATGTATTCGGTAATTTCATCAAACTCCCGGGCCAGCCGCTCCGGGTCGGAGGCGGCCGCCGCCAGATACGCTTCGTTCAAGGTCTGCAAATCAGTCATTTTCGTGTTCTTCTTCCCGTATGGTTTTTTTGGTCACAATCAGTTTGGCGAAGGGCTCCAGCAGCGCCCGCTCCTCCTGGGAGGGTGTGCGGCTGCGCGCCTGCAGCAGCAGCCACGCCAGCTCCTTGCCGATGGGCCGGCCATACACCCAGGCATTGAAACCGTCCTTGCAGACAGCCATCTTGGCGTTGGCAATGTCCCCGGTGTTGACCCCTTCATAGTGGCGCAGCACATTCTGCAGAGCCGCCTGACTGCCGAAAATCGTCTTGACCAGCTGGGCATAGGCCGCAATGAATTTGGGCGGCATGCAATCCGATCCGCGGATCTCCACGTAGGTCTTCAGGCGGGCGTCAAAGAAGAACATGGACAGAACATGCTCCACTTCCTTTTTCAGCAGATGGCTGCCATAAATTTCCTGGGCACTCTTGCGCCCCACCGCCTTGGTCCGGTTGCCGCGCAGCGCCACAATCAGCGGCCGCGTCAGGATCGTCTCGGCATACCGTTCAAATCCGAAATCGGGATCCATCAGATGGGGCGGCACGCCGCACCGGTCGCCGTCCACATCCTGCCAGATCCGGGTACGGACACTATAGGCATTGTTGCGGTGCCCCTGATATTCCACAGCGTTGTCGCTCAACAGGGCAAAGAAGGGCGTGAGCAGGCAAGCCACCCGCATTTTTTGCACAAAATCACGTTCACTGTAATAATCGACCGACAGCTGGGTGGAGGCCGTCGCCCGCATCATTTGAATTCCGCAGGACCCGGTATTTCTGAAATATCGGTCCATGGCCTCGTAGCGCTGCTTGGGAATCAGCGGCAGTTCCTCCGCCCGGC
>ERZ1090865.1062-NODE-1063-length-14165-cov-5.833381_pt1 | contig 14165 bp, 5 predicted proteins | sample MGYA00478478_ERZ1090865 | MGnify/ENA primary metagenome ERZ1090865 (study PRJEB33644, sample SAMEA5815715) | chicken gut metagenome | biome: Chicken; feature: Gastrointestinal Tract; material: Caecum | place: Ireland | collected 2019-01-01 | study: A study of the... | reverse complement strand
ATATAAAACTATAAAGGTTGCAAAAAATGTAATATTATAAGTTTCCGCAAAAACATTAAATATTTATATAAATATCCGCTATATACACATCCACCCGCGAGTGATACTATACGCCAAAAGCCTGTATGTCTTTTGGTGCATATATCCCCCACGGGTGGATTTTTATTTTACCATATTATTTTGTTTTTTTGCTCTGCAACATCGCCTTTGTTGTTATCTGACGTTGCGGAAACAGTGCCTGCCCACGCATCGGGATACTTTTTCTTCTTTCTGCGTATTTCAAAGAAGCCCCATACCGCTGCAAGAACTACAAGGCCTACGTTGGCACAGATAAGGCCTACGCGCCATACAGCCATCTTGGGCGCCCAAACCACACCTTCGCCATAACCGTTCATTGCGTTGGAATTTGCAACGGTGTACAGAATATTTTTTGCCGCCTGTTTAAGTGCTATTTCCTGCATTTCCTGGGTCTTGCCGTCTCCGCTGACAGACGCCGAGGGCTTATAGTCCTGTGAAAGGTTGAGGTCACCGCCGACCCTGATCATCTGATCGGGCGGCATGTATGGAACAGAAAGGTTATAGTCGGTTATTACCATTCCCGTGAATCCCCACTCCATTCTTAAAACCTCGGTAAGAAGAGCAAAACTGCCGCCTGCCCACGTGGCGCCTATGCGGTTGAACGACGTCATCATAGCATGCGTATCGCCGTCTTCAACTATCATCCGGAAAGGCTTAAGATAAATTTCCCTGAAAGTCTGCTCATCGGCCCAAGTGAACAAACCGTTTGTGTCGCGGTTTGTCTCCTGATCGTTGAGCACAAAATGCTTCACATAAGTATAGACACCCTTAGACTGCGCGCCTATTACCACATTTGCACCCATACTGCCAGAGAGAAAAGGATCTTCGGAATAATACTCCCAGTTTCTTCCCGAGAAAGGCGACCTGTGTATATTTACCGCAGGAGCATACCAGCCGGAATATGGCGTGCCGTCCATATTTGTATATCCCACAATACTTTCAAGTCCGACCATAACGCCCATATCGTGAGCGAGATCGACATTCCATGTTGCGCCTATGACGCATTCCGAACAATAGAAACAAGTATCATGCACCGAAGGATCGCCCATAAAGTTTGTGAAGCCTGCGGGGCCGTCGGGATCGAGCGTACGGGGCTTGCTGATCTCGCTTATGGAAATAGTATGGAAGTTGCCCTGGCCTATAAGGCGGCAAAGCGTATCCACGGAAAGCGAATTTACAATTTCAGACCAACGGGGATCATCATAATCTACTCCTATAAGGTCATACAGCTGGGGAACTTCTCCGTCTGCTACGGCAGAAAAGTCAAGGCTCTTCAAAAAGTCTACATATTCGCCGTTTTCGTCGTCATACTTAAAGGTAAGCGCTTCGCGTACGGTTTCAGCCATTTCATTCTCTGCCTGAGTAGGCGTTGAAGGCATGGTGGAAGCAAAACTTGCACGCGACATCGTCTTGCCTTCCATATAATCGCTCATATCCTGGAACCTGTTGTCGTTCGCGCTCCCCGTTCCGTATATATCCATGGGATAAGTTATATCCGATTCAACGGTATAATCAACGCTTATGCCGTCTTCGTCAGCCCAGCTTGTATGCGCGTCGGTGCCCACATATATGGTATACAATCCCGCATCCAGCTCATAGCCGATATTGCCGTTGCCGTTGGCGTCGTTGTAGTCATACGAAGCCATATCCTCTATGTCGAGCGTGATGGTATAGTCTCTGTCTTCTCCCGGCTGCAGCAGGTCGGTTTTCGCCATCCCGCCGAGCACGACCGTAGACTTTTCAATACCGCCGCTTATATAGGGCGCGGAATAATACAGCTCCAACACGTCTTTGCCCGCGACGTCGCCGATATTCTTTACGTTCACGGTAACGGATATCGTATTGTTGCCTTCCTTGCTGAGGGGCACGGAATTATCGGAATGATCTTTGAGCGTCCATTGAAACTGCGTATACGAAAGGCCGTAACCGAAAGGATACACCACGTTCTCTTCATACCAGCCGTAGTCCGTGCCGAAGCGGTACACGTCCTGGTACGAACGCGTTTCGTAATACCTGTAACCGAGATATATGCCCTCTTCATACTCCACATAGTGGTAATCTGAGGTCGCGCCGCCCATCGTATATGTGTTGCCGTTTTCCTTAAGATTGTCGCTGAAATTCTGCCACGTGGGATCTTTTGTAAAATCGCGGGCATACGTATCCACGAGATGGCCCGAAGGGTTTATATCGCCGCTCAGCACTCTGCCTACGGCATTTGCGCCGCTGCCGCCGAGCGAACCTATCCAGAGCGCTGCATCGATATCTTCGTTATCCTCGATGAAGCCAAGCTCCATAGACGTAGCGCAGTTTATGAGCACCACCACCCTTTCGAACTTGCCGCAGGAAGTGACTTCCTCTATAAGTCTTTCTTCGTTGGCATCCAGCTCAAGGTAATGCTGGCCTTCCTTTGCTCCTTCAACGGGAGCGCCGCCGTACGACGTGACCATTGTGCGGGGGAGGTCAAAGCCCTCGCCGCCTATCCTCGACAAAACTATCACTGCGGCATCATCATAATCGGAATAGCTGCCCGTTACGTTTGCAGGATAACTTTCGTAAGGCGTTTCACCCGTTCTGAACCCGGTAAGAGCGCCGCCCTCTATTGCGGGGTTGGCATCCCTGCCCTTGCCGGAAGAAGAGCTTTCATAAAACTTTGTAAGCTGAGGGTTAAGCTCAAAGCCGGCATTCCTGAGCCCGTCGTAAAGCGAAACAGATCCTGCAGAATTGCCGCCGCCGGAACCGGAGCCGCCGAGCACCACGTTTGCCGAATTTTTACCGAAAACGCTTATTTTCGCCTTTGCAGAGTTTGATGTGGCTATAGGCAACGCGTCGTTCTCGTTTTTAAGAAGGACTACGCCCTCCCCCACGATCTCTTCGTTCAGCCTGAGGGCTTCGGCGTGCACGGCCTCCTTATCGGCACGGGTGGAGAGCACATTGCTGCTGAGTTCGAGGTCCGATTCAAACTGCCTGAACTCATCGGTACTCTTATCGTAGCGCATATACTCGTTCGGATTGCCCGAAACTATTTTGCGGCTTTCGCCGCCGAGGACGGTATCCAACGTGCCGGCGATAAAGTCGTTCTGCGTGGCCACCATGGTGGCCGCAAAGAATACGAGTATGACCGCAAGCGAAACTATGAACCATGCCTTGCAATATTTCAAAATAAACTTAAACTTATTCATCTTATCCTCCGTCGGTTCAGTCCATGTTGAACGTAAGCGGTATCCACTCAATACCGGTGGTGTCCAGCCTGATATAGTCAATGCCGGGGCCGCCAGTGCTGCCTGCGCCGCGCAGATCATTGGTAAGAACGGCAATCTGAATGACGTTCCAGCCTTCGGCAAGATCTACGGTACCGAATTGCGCGTCTATAAATTCAGGATAGGTCTGATTGCCGCCGGGAACGGAAACGCCGCTGTAATTTACTGTGGTCTTTGCCCCCGTAGTATCTTTGCCGTGATATACATATATACCAAGATTAGCAGGCGAGAACGTCACCCTTCCGAGTTCGGAGCCTATACCGAGATAAAGAGGAACACCCGTCTTTGCTTCATCGGAATATACGACAAATTCAAGGGTTATGCTGTCGTTGTGCATATAGTTTACGAATGCGCCGTTTGAAGCGAAAGACAATGTTTTATCTATGAGCGCTGTCCCTGAAGGAGATGCCGAATAACCTGTACCGTTTTTACCGGAAAGATCGGTATATTCGGCCTCGAACCTGCCGTTTGCCGGAGCCTGCAAAGGTTCGTTTATCCTTATATACATCGTTGCGTCCGTGGAAGTATAGCCCTCCGCCGAGGCGGTCACCACTATCGCTATCTGTGAAGCGACCTTGACAGGCGTACCGGTAAGATAGCCCTCCGCGGTGACGGCAAGCCCATATTCTTCGAGCGTTGCCTTGGATTTTTCGTCAGTTACGGAATATGTGACTATAACGCCTTCGGCGACCTCTGCCGTATTGAGCGCAAGGTTTGCGGCCTCGCCCTTGGTTATCGTTCCGTTTACGGGCGAATACTTTATGCGCGTAGCCTTTACGGGAAGCGTGAACGTGCAGGAGACGTCGTCGCAGCCCTGCGCAGACGCTATGACTCTGAACGTATATTCGCCGAGATCCTCAGAAGAACCTATGAGCGCGCCGTTTGAATACAGCGTGAACCCTTCGGGAAGCTCTTCGCCTTCTGCCAGCCTGTAGCTGACGTAATTATTGTTGAGTGCTGTCGCCGTGGCTACGTCGCTTGTATTTACATACGCCTGCCCTATATATGCCTCTTTAAGGACGACCGCTTCGTCTTTTTCAAACTTGACTATTGAAGAAGGGATATCGCTGACGTGATTTATGACGACGTCTATTGTAAACTGAGCGTCGGTATCGGAATATCCTTTACTGCTTGCCGTTACTGTGAACGGCTCGCCCCTGCCTACCGTTTGGGGGATGCCGGTTATGGTACCTTCGGAATCCATTTCGAGGCCCGCGGGCAGTTCGCCTTCGGTCACCTTGTAAGAGACGTCTGCACCCTCGTCCTCGACGAACGCCACCGAAGCGGCATATTCAATGCCTTCGCGCGCGTCGGCAAGCGTCCTGCCCGAATATGTCAGGTGGGGATTTACCACGCTCACCGTTATTTCCGCCGTAACGGCGTCGCACTTTTCTGCGCTTGCGGTGACATCCACTTTGAATCTTTTTATGGCGTCGTAAGCGCCCTGTATGGTACCGTCGGACGCTATGGAAAGTTTGCCGTCGAATGCATTGGCGAACCTTTCCGCCTCCTCTTCGGAAACGGAATAGGTGACGGCCGCTCCGTTCGATGCCGTGGCAACGGCAACGGTACCTGAATTTTCTTCGTTTATAATGCTTTCGCAAATGGCATCTTCAAACGTTATGGTGCCCTCCTGAAGCTCGGGAACGGTTTCATCGGGCACTTCATTTTCTTTATCTGAACATGCCGGCGCAAAACACAGCGAAATTGCCATAAATACGCCGGCACATACAGCTATAAATGATTTCTTCATTGTCGCCTCCGTTTTTGGATGAACAGGCAACGGCAAAACCGGCCCCGCCGAAGCGGGGAGGTTTTCCGTTTTACTGCCTTTCAAAGGTCAATTATTTGCCGTTGTTCTTCTTTTTTACCGCTATTATGCACACGGCTATGCCGGCAAGAGCTATCGCCATGGTGGCAATGAAGCCTTCCTCGATGCCGCATGAGCAGCCGCCGCCCGATTCTCCCTCGTCGCCGCCTTCGGGAGGAGTAACGGGCTTGTCATCGTCGTCTTCGTCGCCGCCTCCGGGAGGGGTAACGGGCGTATCCGTTTCATCTTCGGCTATGGTAAGAGTAAACTCCGCCGTCCCTGTGGTGCAGCCTTCCGCCCACGCTGCAAGCGTTACGGTGAATTCGCCGGACTCTTCGGGAGTACCGGTTATCGTGCCGTCCTCGTTCATGGTCAGGCCTGCGGGAAGTCCGCTTGCGGAATAGATGATGCCGTCGGCGCCCGTTGCCTTGGCTGCGTCGAGCGTGAACGCGGTGCCGACCGTGCCTTTCGCCGCGGAAGGTGCGGTATAGGCTATGGTGCCGGGAGCCACAACGTTTATCGTCACCTCTTTGACGAGTGCTTCGGCGCCCGTTGCCTCTGCGGTTATTTCAACCTTGGAGCTGCCCGCTGCAGACGGAACGCCCACTATGCGACCGTCCGCCGTAAGCACCATGCCTGCGGGAAGTGTGCCTTCCGTGACGCTGTAAGTTACCGTCTTGTCGCCGAGCTTCGAAGTTACGTCTACCGACGAGAACATGCCGCTCACCACCGAAGCGTTTTCGGCGCCGGTATAGGTGAGGCCGCCGTTTACGGTGAGATGGAGTTTTACGCTCTGGCCGATAAAGCCGTCCTCGTCCTTGAGGGAAACGACCATGTTATAGTCTCCCGCAACGGCATTTTCGGCTATGGTGCCGCCGATAGCGCCCGTATCCTTATTGATGGTAATGCCTTCGGGCGCGCCTGAAAGGACGTATTCGTAGCCGCCCCAAACGTCGCTTGCCGCATCAAACGTGAGCGCGTCGCCCCTGTTCTTTGCGCCGAGTTCTTCGGCATAGGTTCTACCCGTATAGAATTCTTCGGAATACCTTGCGCCGAGGCGGTTCATGGCATTGGAATTTACGACCGTGTAAATAATGCTCTTTGCTGCCCTTCTGATTGCCGCAACGTGCGTGGGAGTGCATACGGAAGGATCTATGCTGAGCGTATTCGCGTTGCCCCTTGCAAGCCACAGGTCGTTGCCCGCGCGCACCATGAGGTCGGCCCTCATGAAGCCGTTTACCCAGTCGGTGATCACAAGGCCGTCAAAGCCCCACTCGTTGCGCAGAACCTGAGTAAGCAGCTCGTAGCTCATGCCTGCCCACAGGTTGCCCATGCGGTTGAACGCGCTCATCATGCCGGTAGCGCCCGCCTTTACGGAATATTCAAACGCTTTAAGGTAAATTTCGCGTATTGTCTGTTCGTCTGCCCACGTTGCAAGGTCGCCGCGGTTGGTCTCCTGGTCGTTGAGGGCGAAGTGCTTGATCATAACGAACACACCCTTGGACTGCGCGCCCGCAACCACTTCGGCACAGATCGTGCCGGCAAGCAGAGGATCTTCGGAATAATATTCGAAGTTACGTCCCGAGAAGGGCGAACGGTGTATATTGTTGCCGGGTGCATACCAGCCGTTGTAGCCGCCGAGAACGCCCTGTTCGCCGCCCCATATGCCTTCTTCGCCGACGGCTTCGCCCATTTCGCGGGCAAGCTCCTTATTCCATGTTGACGCCATTACTATGGGCGACGCATAGAAGCAGGTGTTGCCTACCCAGTTGGAACCCGAGCCCTGAACAAAGCCGGTGGGGCCGTCGGGAGTGATCGACTGGGGAAGGTCGATCTCGGGTATCTCTATCGTCCAGAAATAGCCGCTGACTATAAGGTCGCGCATGTCTTCGAGCGAGAGCTGGTTCATGAACGTATCCCATCTGGGATCGTCGAAGGGAACGCCCACCATTCTCGTTGCGCTGATCCTGCCTTCGGTCTCGTCCGCATACTGGGGCATTTCGTCCGTATACCAGGGTTTGCCCTTGTCGTATTCCCCATCGGCCGCGGAATAGGTATAACCTGCCTGCTCATCGGCACTGATCTTAGCCTCATCTGCCGTAGGAGGCGTGGGGAACGTGCCTTCGAAGTCGGTACGGGACATAAGTTTCGAATGGCCGGCATAGGTGGAATCGGCGTTTTCGTTGAAGTAGTCGCTCATGTAGTCGAACTGATTTTCAACCTTTTCACCCGAAACTTCGTCGGTTTCGTAATATATCTCGTCCTCAAGCTCGTACTCCTTCGAAGCGGCGTTTTCATCCGCCCAGACGTGCGAATTGCCGCCCACGTATATCGTATACGTGCCGTCGTCGAGTTCATAACCGGTAATGCCGTTTGCATTGGCGTCGTTATAGTCGTACGAAGCCATCGAGCGCACGGACATGGTAACGGTTACGGTGTCGCTCATGCCGGGCTGGATCAGATCGGTCTTTTCGTATCCGCCGAGCACGACGTGCGACTTTTCGATCTCATAGTCGGTATAGGGCGCGGAGTAATACAGTTCCACAACGTCTTTACCCGCAACCTTGCCCGTATTGGTAACGGTTACGTCCACAACTATGTCGCCGTCTTCCGTGAGAGTGTCAGTCCTGAATTTTACGTCCCAATCGAACGTAGTGTAGGAAAGACCGTAGCCAAAAGGATATACCACGTTGTCATCGTACCACGAGCCGCCCTCTACAAAACCGCGGGTCTCGTAGTAGCGGTAACCTATATATATGCCTTCGTCGTACTCAACAAAGTTTACGCCCGTGCGGCCGCCCGCTTCGTTGGTATAACTGCTGCGATAGTTGGTGGCAAAGTTGGCGAACGTAGGTTCGGCCTTGAAGTCGGCGCCGTATATATCGGCAGTCCTGCCCGAGGGGTTGACTTCGCCGTTGAGCACCTTGCCCAAAGCGTTTATGCCGCTGCCGCCGGGGAAACCGAGCCACAGTATGGCGTCTACCCCGTCGTCCGCCGCCACATCGCCGAGTTCGAACGACGTGCCTATGTTGAGCACTATGACCACCTTATCGAAATTTGCCTTGGCGGCCTCTATAAGCGCTTCCTCGTTGTCGTCGAATTCAAGATAATGGTCGCCGTCTGCGGGGTCGCCGGTATCGTTTATGTCCGTCCTGCCGTTACCGGCGCGCGTATAATTGGTCCTGAGGTCGGCGCCTTCGCCGCCTGCGCGCGATATGAATATTACAGCCGCATCGTTATAATTTTTATAGCTCTCTTTGACTTCCTGGGTGTAGCTCGACTGAGGCGTTTCGCCCGTTATCGTTGCCACCTGTCCGGTACCCGAACCGCCGTCGCGGCCGCTGCCCGAAGCCCTGTCGTTGTCATAGAACGCACGCGTTACGGGGTTGACCTCGAAGCCTGCGTTTTCAAGGCTGTCGTAAAGGTTATAATACCTGACGCCGCCCTGGCCGGAGCCGTCTGCACCCGACGCCGAACCGCCGCCGCCATAGATGGGGTCGGAGGCGTTTTTGCCGAGCACCGTTATCTTGTTGCCCGCGGCAAGAGGCAGAGCCGCGCTGTTGTTCTTCATGAGAACTATGCCCTCTTCCACTATCTTCTGGTTGAGGTCGTTTGCCCGCTGAAGGGCATCGGCCGCGCTGCTTGCTTCCGTACGGAAAGCCGACACGTAATCTTCGGCCGCTGCAGCACTTACAGAGGCACCGCTGCCCGCAAACGTCGTGGCGCACACTATGCCGCCGACGAGCACTGCGGCAGTGCACATGGCCATTCTTTTGAATCTTGATTTAGCTGAAACGGTTTTCACGTTTTATCTCCTTTTAACTTACCATTTCAATGCAGCCGCCGCGCTGCGGCGGCTGCACCGTATTGTTGCATGATTGATCTGCCGAAATCGGTCCGCGGGATCATTCCCCCGCCTTTACCTGTGCCGCAAGCCAGCCCCAAAGGGTAACATCCTCGCCTTCGACCTGAACTTTTTCGGTATTCTTGTCGTAACCGATGTCGTCCAGGGTAAGCTCGCCGTCTTTGCCTTCGGTGGGCTGAACGTTTTTGCATTCATCCCTGAGCGTGTATATCCACGACCAGTGGCCGTCGTAATTTACGCCGTCCACGAACACATTTTCAAACAGCGTGTAGTGCACGTTGGTAGCGCCCGCATTGATGAGGCGGATATACAGATTGTTGGAGAATGTATCCTGTGGAGTGGTCAGAGTCGTGGGTGCGCCCCAGCCGCCGCCTTCCTTATTGTAGATACTTACGGTATTATCGTTTGCCGCATGGGTGAACCATATGGGCATATCCTTTATGGACTCAATCATTTCGTCGGTGACGTCAGCGTTTGCCTTGGCTTCGCAAATGGGGAATGCCGCGGCAAAATAGTCGGGGTGCTTGGTTATCATATCTATCGTCATCCAGCCGCCGTTGGAGCAGCCGCCGATATATATGCGGTTTTCGTCTATATCGCCGTTGTTCTTAACGTATTCCTGAATGAGTTCCCAAAGCGCGTCGCCGTAGATGCCGTCCATCCATGCGGTGGGCGTCTGGGGAGCAAGCACATAGGCACCCTTCACCGTTTCGGTAGTGAAGTACTGCTGTATAAGCTCCTTGGAGAGGTTGGTCACCTGGTTGCCGAGGATGTTTATCGAAGGATCGGTGCCGCCTTCGCCCGCGCCGTGCAGCCAGATTATGAGGGGATTTTTCTGCCCGTCGTCCTTCATGGCCTGCGTGCCGAACGAACCGTATGTAAGGGTTATGTCGCCCTTAGTGTACTTACCGGTAAGATCCCACGCTTCAAGCTCGGGAACGGACTTATCGGCGGTTATCTTTGCATCGGCGGAAACCGTGGTATAATCCACGTCGCCTATGGTGAGCACGCCGGTGATATCGACCGTCACGGTGGAAATATCCTTCCAGTTATTGTGCGTCTGATATACGAACGGGCTGAGGTTGCCGGTGAACGACCAGCCGGAGTAACCTATCACGTACTCTATCGTCACGTACTGCGATTCGGTAGCTTCGGCAAGCTCGTTGCCCTCGGCGTCGGAAAGGTACATTTTGTCGTTATTTCCGCCGAGCGTGCCGCCCCATGATACCGCAAGGGGCTTGTCTGCTATGGCGGCCTTCGTTATTTTTGCGCTGCCGAAGTCGATTATAGCCTTGGTAACGGCAGGGCCGCCTTCAAAAGCGCCCACTATAAGCTCTACGCCGAGGTCGCCTTCGTAAGCAACTTCCGGCGCGGGAGGAGCGGGCTGCTGAGCTTCGCCGCTGGCCGCATCGCCGTTTGCCGAAGTAAGGGTAAGGGTGGTCTCTATGTCAAGGCAGTCGATATTGGGAACGCTCTGCGCCTGTGCCGTAACAACGAGTGTGTTGAGCCCTTCCTTTACGTTGAGTTCGCCAAGGTTGATGGGATCCCAGTAGTAGTTCCACGTCATGGGCATTTCCTTGCCTGCGCCGCGGAGCGTCTGGGCATCGAAATGCGCAGCCTCGCCGTTGAACGTGAAGGTGACGTCGCGTTCGGTAACGGTCTGGTCGTCAACATATATAGTCCAACCGCCGGTCATATCAAACTGTGTGTTGTTGCTGGCCGCACGCAGAGCTATTTCGGCAGTGCCCGCCTTGTCGGCCCAGAACGTAAACGTGAGCGTATTGCCCGCAACACCGAAGTAACCTATGGAAGACTGTCCGCTTGCCGTTTTCTGATTGGTTTCGATAAAGCCTTCACCGCCGTCTGTACGCTCTGACGAAAGCGTGCCTTCGGCCTTTGCCTCTTCTGCCTCTATGCGGTAACCGACGGGAATACCCTCGTGATCTTTAAGGTTTTTGAGGGGCATGGTTATGTAGCCGAAATGCGCATAAAGCGTTATATCTCCGGTGACCGTATATGTATCGAGGGCGATCTTCGTGCCCTCGCCGTCGGGTTCGGTATACCAGCCGTAGAACTCGGAACCTTCAAGAGTGGCGACGGGGGCCTTGGTGATCTTATTGCCCTCCACCACTTCAAGCTCCGCCTCGCCAGCAAGCACGCCGTCGCCCGGATTGAACGTTACGGTGAAGGACACTGCCCAGTGGGCATACAGAGTTGTATCTTCGGCAAACTCGTCGAAGTCCGGTGTAACTTCGTTTCCGCCCTCTTTAGCGTCGAACCAGCCCAGGAAGGTATGACCTTCGCGGGAAACTGCGGGAATTTTATCTGTTGAAACAAAGCCGTTCTTTTCAACTTCTACGGCCGCTTCGCCCGTGAGGGTGCCGCCGTTGGCGTCGAATGTTACGGTGACAGTATCCGTTGCAGGAGGATTTACTTCTTCCTCATCCTCGGTATACTGAGCATAAAGCGTGATATTGGATTCCACTTCATAGGCGGAAAGGTCAACTTTTGTGCCGCCGGTCTTAGCCGTGAACCAGCCGTTGAACTTGAACCCTTCCTTTGAAGCCGTGGGCGCGCCGGTTATCTTTGCACCGTCTTTAACTTTTACCGTGGCATTGCCCGTAAGGGTACCGCCGTTGGCGTCGAACGTCACGGTAAATTCCTCCACCTGCACCACAGGCGGCTTGTCATCGGGGTCCTTTTCATTGTCCTTGTCGCCGCACGCGGCGAGAGAGAACACCGCCGCGGAGCATACCGTGCCGAGAAGCAGGGCAGCTAACCTTTTGCGCCATTTTTTTGTGTCCATGCAATATTCCTCCATTATTATTTTGGCATGCGCCGCCCGCAAAGGCGGCATTCTGCCTTTTGCATACAACATGTTATAGCCCGCAACAGGACAAGTCAATATGCACGTCACATCGTACACGCCACGCGTCATAGAATACAAAAAACATACAATGTTATATAGTAACGCAGAATTGCCAGATTTTGATATTTATACACAAAAGAAATATAGCAAAGCACACAAAAAAAGGCGGCTGCCGTTATGGCAACTGCCTTTAATAACAATCTGTATAACACAAAACTTGATCAACGCCGCCAAGCAATCATGCATCGGGAACATTGTTCCCGCGCTGCGGTTCCGGCACAGGCATCATGGCTATCATTACAAAATTATGGTCTTCCACATAAAAACGTATTGTGCCGCCGTATATTTCTGCAATGTTCTTCATACTCTTTACGCCAAACCCGTGTTCACATTTGTCCTTTTTTGTAGTGCGCGGCACGCCGCCGTACAGTTCAAGTTTTTCAATATCCGTATAATTGCACGTCTTTATAAGGCTAATGTTGCCCTTGCGCACTACGCTTACTTCAACTTCGCGGCGGTCTGACCTTGACTGAACGCTTTCGATACAGTTTTCTATGGCATTGAGCATAAACGAATATATGTGATAAGGCTTTATAAAGCTTACGGCGTTTCCGTCTGCCGTGCATATGAACCGTATGCCAAGCCGTTCGCACATGAGAGCCTTTTCCGAAAGCACTACATCGAGCGCGGTATTGCCTGTAAAATATGTACTTAACAATATCTCTTTATCGGCATTTATTTCAGATAGTTGCTGATAGTTTATTATGCCGTCGTTCTGCATTTTCTTCAGGTCGTGATACTTTATCTGTATTTTTTCGTTGCTCAGCTTTGTCTGTTCGTAATGCTGCCTGTCCTTGTTGAGCAACTGCAACAAAATAATGTTTTCCTGCTCAAGCGACGCCGTCTTTACATTCATCAGCGAAACTATCACTACAAGCACAGTGAACAGTGCGGCTATCACCATTAGCGCGGAAAGAATATACATATTCCAGATGCCGTTGCGCATATAGTATGTAAGCATGGCTGCCATGAACAGAAAAGCACACGAAACAAACACTATGAGAGTATTGTTGAACCTGAACCCGGGGTCGGACTTTATCTTTTTTATCATCGTAAACCATGCCGCCAGCATAGTTAAGGCATATATGGCAGGCATTATCACAAAATATAGCCAAAAAAGCTCCATATCTCCGCTTCTGGCAATTATGAGGTAAACGACCGCATAAGAAACGTCGCTTGCAAAATGCTGCAGGCAATACATGCACATGCTTATAAACAATACCTGCACGCAATTATACCTGTATATTACGGCATTCATGGCGGTAAAAATAACAAAAAACACTATATAGTACCACGGTTCGGGCACAGGAAGATATTTACTCAGTACAAGCACCGCCGCCACGCAAACAATATACCTTACGGCCCACAATTTGCGCTTGGGGCAAGGTATGAACACAAGCCCCACCGCAAGAAATTGAAGTATATATTCCCCGCCGAAAAAACCGAGCGCAGTTGCGCAAACCCGAACAAACTCATCCATTGATTATGCCGAACTCCGCCATATACCGCATAATTTTATTGGTAAAATCTTTGGCATACTTCCTGCTCAAAGAAAGGGTATGCCCGTTATAAATCTGCACTCCCTTTTTTTCTATGCCGGTTACATACGCCATATTTACAAGATAACATGCGCTGCATCTTGCAAAATTCATATCCGTAAGCATTATTTCAACTTCATTCAATGAACCACGCGTGCGTTCCGTGATGATTTTGTCGCCACGCTTTATGTGATAATAAACATTATGTATCATCACCTCAATGTAAACTATATCTGCTATATTTACAAATCTTTTCCCTTCAACTGTCTTTATTATTATTTTATTGGCACACATTTCCGAAAGCACGCGCATGGCACGCTTCATTGTATTTTCAAACGAGTGTTTATTTAGGGGTTTTATAAGATAATTCAGCGCACCCACCTCGTAGCCGTTTATAGCATATTGCGGGTAATTCGTACAAAAAATTATTACTGCTTTGGACCTGTTCTCTCTTAGTCTTTTGGCAATTTTCATGCCGTTTTCTTCATGAGGAAGATTTATATCCATAAAAATTATATTGTAATCTTCCGGATCGCTCTTCATGAACTGAGTCGTTCCTCCGAATTTATCTATGATAAATTCATGTCCTTCGGCTTTACCGTACACGTCAAGCCAGCCGCTAAGCTGCTCAACTACAGCCGCCTCATCGTCAACGACCGCCACCTTATATCTGTCTCTTATACACATC
>ERZ1090865.1058-NODE-1059-length-14226-cov-9.067815_pt1 | contig 14226 bp, 13 predicted proteins | sample MGYA00478478_ERZ1090865 | MGnify/ENA primary metagenome ERZ1090865 (study PRJEB33644, sample SAMEA5815715) | chicken gut metagenome | biome: Chicken; feature: Gastrointestinal Tract; material: Caecum | place: Ireland | collected 2019-01-01 | study: A study of... | reverse complement strand
CAGCACCCCGGGGTGGGGGATGCCGCCGTTCCACTCCACCCGCTTGTTCTGGGCGGCCGCCTGGTCGCGGAAAGCCTCCACCTGCTCCCGCAGGCAGGTCTCGATGTTCATGGGCCGGTAGTCCAGCGAACCGCCCTTGCCGTGTTCCAGGCGGGACATGTCCAGCACGTCGTTGACCAGGGTGAGCAGCTGGGCGCCGGAACGCTCGATCTTGTGCAGGTAGTCCTGCACCTTTTCGGGCGGGTTGTCGGGGTTCTGGGCCAGGCGGGACAGGCCGATGATGGCGTTGAGGGGGGTGCGCATGTCATGGGAGGCGTTGGAGAAGAACATCGCCTTCTGCTCCACCGTCTTTTCGGCGGCGGCGAGGGCGGCTTCCAGCAGCTGGCGCTGCTGCAGTTCCCGCCGCTTGGCGGTGTCGATCTCCCGGAAGGCCAGCAGCACTTCGTCCAGGTGCAGGCCCCGGTTGTACAGCACCTGGATGTTGACCCACTTGAAGGTGCCGCCGAAGTTGCGGCGGTAGTCCCCGCCAAAATCGTAGACCCCCTGCTCGATCAGGCTGCGGATGCGGTCGGCGGAGAGATTGCGCTCAAACTCCTCGTGGGTGGTCTCGTCCACCACCCGCTTGACCACCTCCAGCAGATGCTCGTAGCGGCCCTGCTGGCCCAGCTGTTCCCGCACATCGGGGGAGCCCTTGACGGTCTGGTAGGTGCCCTCCCGGTAGTTCACCCGGTAGATCGCGTAGTAGGAATCCCCGAGGATCTGCAGGCTTTCGTTGACGCTGCGCATCTTGCGCTCGTTGGCCCGGTTGTGCAGCATGATGCCGGCCATGGCGATGCCCAGCGCCACGCTGACCCCCATCATCAGCACCACCACGCCGTCCCACCCTTCCTGCAGGATGGTGCCGGCCGGAATGGTGATCACCGCCAGCCACCCGTTGCTCATCTCATAATAATAGACCGTGCGGGCCACGTCCCGGGTGTCCCGCACCACCGAGTCGTGGGCGGCATACTTCCCCGCCCGGATGCTGCTTACCAGTTCTTCGATATAGGCGTGGCCTTCGGTCTCCTCCACATCCAGGCCGGTCATGGCGTACAGCAGCCGGTCGGCCGAATCGAAGAGGTAGTAGGAGCTGTTCTGGGGCAGCGAAGCCCGGTTGCGGTGGGCGTGGAAGTTTTCCATCAGGATGTCGAAGGCCAGCACGTTGCCGTCTGCCCCGTCGTCCAGCGCGCAGGCCAGCGTGACCACCATCTTGCCGGTGATGGCGTCCTGGTAGCCGTCGGTGTACACCACCCGGCCGCCGGCATCCAGCGCCCGCCGGTACCAATCGGCCCCGGCGTAGTCAAAGCTCCCGTCCCCTTCCCAGGGGTCGGCCGCCAGGACCTGCCCGTCGATCACCGCGAAGGGGTCCAGGATCTCCCCGCCCAGCAGCTCGGTGAGCTGGCCGGCATAGGCCACCAGCCGGGCCTGGACGCCCTGCGCCCCGTCGGTGTGGAGGGTGTCTTCCACCGACATCACCCCCAGTTCCAGCAGCATGCTATAGACGCTGATGCGGTTTTCCTCCTCCATGGCATAGCTTTCCGCCAGCAGCATCCCCATCTCGTTGGCGTTTTTCAGCAGCTTTTCCCGCACCAGAACGATGCACAGGACCGCCAGGCACAGCAGGCTGACGGCCAGCGCCCCTTTCAGGAAGCCGGGCAGGTTTTCCCCGATCTTGCGGATGATTTTTTTCATGGTACTGCTCCTTTGCCGGCCGCCCCCTGCGGGAGCGCGGTCTCTCTGCTTATTATACCAAATCGCCGGGGGGCCTTTCAAGGCGGGGCATTTGCTGGTATACTGGTAGCAGAGAAAACCGGAAAGGAGGGCCGGCGGATGAAACGCTATTACCGGGTGGGGGAACTGGCGAAGCTGTACGGCGTCAGCCCCGACCTGCTGCGCTACTATGAGGAAAAGGGCCTGCTCTGCCCCCAGCGGCAGGAAAACGGCTACCGCGCCTACCGGGTGCAGGATGTGTGGCGGCTGAACGTGATCCGGGACCTGCGGGTGCTGGATGTGCCGGTAGAGACCATCCGCCGGTATCTGGACAGCCACAGCGCCGCCACCACCCGCCAGCTGCTGCAGGACGAACTGGCCCTGCTGGACGGGCAGATCGCCCACCTGCAGGCCCTGCGCCGCACGGTGCAGCGGCGGCTGGACAGCTGCACCCGGGCATTCACCCTGCCGTTGGAACAGTGCTTTGCCCAGGAGTTTCCGGCGCGGCGGTGCCACAGCCTGGCCCGGCCCTACCGCACCGACGCCGAGATGGACCCGCTGATCCAGGAACTGCGCCGTTTTGACCCCGAACACCTGTATGTGTGGGGCAACGACGGCATCGGGTCCTACCTGTCGGTGGAGGGGGCGCTGGCCGGCCGCTGCCAGGAGTACACCGGCGTCTTCATCCTGCACCCCGGCGGGGAAAGCCAGCTGGACGCCGGCACCTACCTGTGCCTGGGCTACCGGGGGCCCAACACCCGCAACGCCGAGCTGGTGCCCCGGCTGCTGGCCGAAGCCCGCGCCCGGGACCTTGCGCCCGCCGGCCCGCTGCTGGAGTTTTTGCTGGCGGACATCCACACCTCGGCCGACGATGCCGACCATGTGACCGAACTGCAGCTGCGGGTGACCCCCGCCCGCTGAAGCCGATGCAAAAAGCCCTGCCAAATGCTCGGTGGTCGTAAAACAGTAATAGGTGAATTTCTTGGAACAGGCATGATTTCGGTCATGCCTGTTCCGCTTTTATCAGTTCATCCACAGGAATGTAGCCAACAAGGTCATACTCGATATGTACCCTCTGTTTGCGCTTGCCGCTGGACTTGTCCGGTGCCTCCACATAAACCGCCTTTACAAGCTCTCTAAGAGCGTATGGTGTGAGTTCCGTGAGGTCGGTGTACCTGCGTGCCCGCTGAATAAACTGTTCAAGGTCTTCTATCTGTCGTTCCTGTACTTCAATCTCTTTTTGCAGATTTACGATTTCAACTTTGAGCTGCGCCTGCTCGTCCTCGTAGGTTTTGCTCATCATGGCAAAGCGATCATCATTCAGCTTGCCCTTGGCGTTGTCCTCGTAGATTTTGATAAACAGGCGGTCAAGCTCCCCTATACGCTTTTCTGCCTGTGCCAGACGCTTCTTATATATGCTCTCCGCTCGCAATCTGTTCCTCAAAAATCATATCATCTATTTCTTCGGGAGTAAGCTCACGGGCTTCTTCCTCTGTTCGTTTCTCATCCATCCTGTCGAGCCTCCTTTTCTTTCATTCACTTCAATTCGATTTATTCAAAGTATTGTTGGGATTGCAAGTACCGCAGGTGTAGCTGCACACTGCGATGTTTTACAAAATATAGCGTTGCCGATTTAGTGGAAAATGAAAATCTTCAATTTGCTTACAAAAGGTCAAAACAAACTTTGCAAGCAGTGCACGTGTGTACACACATCGTGCGTTTTGCAAATTTCAGCGAAGCTGATTTTTGCAAAAGCTTGTTGGGAAGCATCCCAAACCCTTTGACGATTTTTTCAAAATCGGCTACGCTCCTGCGGAGCTGACATCATTTCAGATGGGAAAGAGAAAGCAGAATTTTTTTAATGCCTTCGTAAATTTCTTCCTGATTCTTTTTGATTTCTTCAATGTCCGCTTCGTAGATGTTACCCGTTGTGTTAAGTTGTTTGGCAATCTGGTTTTCGCTGTTGGATATTCGTTTCATTTTGGAAGTCAACTGACGGAGTTCGGGCATATCCAAATTTGCAACATACCCGTCGATTGCCATTTTGCGGAGATAGGCACTCATGTTGTCCGTTCCAATCTGTGCCATTTTCTGTTTTATCAGGTCAAGTTCTTTTTCATCTACAAAAAACTTGACCTGTATCGGGCGCTGACGGATTGGTGGTTTTCGCTTATCTGCCATCGGTCTGCACCTCAATGTCTTCTTCTACAAGTTCAGCCACCGCCTCAATAATACAATCGGGTGAAGGTAGCATAAATTGTGTCCGTTGAGTGATAACTGCCTCAAAGTGTGGATTCAAAAAATCTCTAACAACACATTCTTGTTCATTTGCTTTTTCAAGATTTTCAAACAGGAGCTTAAACTCTTTTTGCTTAATCTCATTGAGACGAGAAATCAAACAATCAATTTCTGCTTCATCCAGTAAGTATTCGCTAATCAAACAGGATACATAGGCGTTAAACAGTCTGCCAAGCGTTTCCACATCATCTTCGTGTAAAATGTCTCCAGTGGTCTTTACTACTTTTGCCCCAACTGCACCGCCGACAAAACCACCAGCAATGCCAACTACTGTGCCAACACCAGGAGCAACAGCAGTACCCGCAGCGCCTGCAACTTTTGCCGCAACAACACCGGCAGCAATGGCACCACCAGCACCAGCGGCGATAGATCCGGCAAGCACGCTCATGTTCTTTGCATATTGAGCACCGGATATCTTTCGGGCGGCAACATTATATGTTTCGGGAATTGAAAACACCGCAAAAGAAAGAACAGAGGTCAATACATTGCTTCTCAGTATTTTCGCAAGATGTTTTGAGGCAGCAGCTCCGTATATTGCGCTTTTTCCTGAAAGAGCACGAATACCATTTATAATCGTAGCGGATGCTTGATACCCCAATTTGCCGACAATATACTGGCTCGGTGCTAACAAAGAATTGGCCAACCCTGTTCTCGCTATCTGAGAAACAAGCATATGTTGAACAAAAGATATTCCGAACACTTGCAATCCGGCAGAGGCACCAGCTTGAATGGCTTGCTTAATATTGCCCGTCTTTCTCCAAGTCAAAAAGACGGTGACAACAAATGTAATCCCCAATGCACAGGAACAAGTTACTACTCCTGTGAGAGCATCATACGATAGCGATTCTATTGTACCGGGTTTTGTTAGATTGACCGCCTGCTGATAAGTCAATCTACCTTTACGAACAATATTTGCCGCTTCGTTTGGGTCTGTGACCCCAGGGACTTTTCCTTTTTCGATTTTTCTGCGGAAGCCATCAAGAACTTTTTGATATTGGTCTTTCGGCACTTCGAGCTGCATCGGTTTTCCGTCTTTTATATACCGATACTGCCCAGTTTCGGGATTAAAGCAAGCCTCCAAAGAGCCTCTTGCTGAATTATAGTATTTTGTCTGTATGAAAATATCGCCAACCTGTCGATCTGCGCCATCCTTGGCATTGTCACGACCTATTACTTTTGCATCGAATCCATGTAACCTATCCAACATATTGATGGCTTCTTCTGCCATCTCACCATGTCCTGCGGGCGTATTGATACTGGCTTTATGTTCTGCGAAAATAGCAATCTGCGAAGATTCAACTGCCGCACCAGCCGCAATACTGGTTTTGATGACCTGTTCATCAAGATTGGCTGTCAGTTCATCTATATCAATGGACACACTATTTTCGGCTGCAATTTGTGTGGAAAAAGTTCTACATAACTCAACGAATCGATGGGAACACTGCGGCTCTACTAATAAAGCCTTATTCTCAATTTCAGATTCGCCGACAAACCAGCTTGCGTCAAAATCGCTCCAGCTATAAAACAGCAAAACAGCTTTTCCACTATGATATTGAGATTTATGTTGTAAATACGCCTGCTGTTCTTCTTCGCTCTCAAAACTGTCAAGCTCAAAGTTACTGGCACCAATTTTCCCATCAAGCATACTGACATTTGTCCTGATGAAAAGTCCTTTGTCGGTAGCAACAATTCCGCTCGGTCTGAGGTCAAATTCTGCATCTGCCCATAAAATGTTTTGCTCACGAGGAATAGGAAATACATTCTTTATCTGCTTGGTTTTGTTATCTGTAAGCTTTAAGGGTGAATCACCAAGAGCACGAATAAAGACCTCTGTTTCAGTTCCTTCCAACAGAAGAATTGCCGTATCATACTTATCCTTCCGATCCTTTTCGGCAACCGCTTTCTTTTCTTCTATCGCCGCATTGACTTTATCAGCGGTGGAAGTAGCTATATTACGAGTGCTCTCTGCAATATCGGAAGCCATATCAACTACTACTTTTGTAGCATTTTGAGATATGGATTTTACTTTTTCAAAGAATTCGTTGTTGTTTTTATCCTGCTTCATAATATATTCTCACATCTCAGTCAGTGTAGTTTCTGTTTTGTGTGTACACACATTATTGTATAGGATAAGTCGCCCTTTTTCAACACTTATTTCCATATTCATTGCACTAAAGCGTGACTTTTTTATGAGCACACCAACACAAAGCAAGAGCCACCCCGCCAAATGACAAGGTGGCTCTTGCTCAATAATGAAAATCAATCAAGTGGCTTGTACTGTGTGACTGCTTTAATATAGGCTTCGGGGTCACCGCTGAGTACCAAATCAGCATATGCAGCAGGGTCATTATAGATCAGATAGTCTAGTTCCGAATGTTGATACATATTGTTCACCACCTCATTTTCCACAGCGATAGTATCGATAGAAACCATGCTACCATCCGAAAAGCAAAGCTCTACACAAGCAGTATCAAGATTAAATTCACAAGATAACAGGTGTTTCATGGTGAATACCTCCGCAATTTTAATGTTTTGTTACAAAAAAGAACGATGCCGGTCATGCGACTCGACATCGTTCTCTTCATTGTTGTTTCCAACCCTGTCAGACAGATGCCGTAAAATGGTAATTTTTTGGAATTACTGTCTTACGAGCACCCATCTAACGGCAGGGCTTTTGTGTTCAGTCAGCGGGGCGGGTCAGCGGTCGTTGAGGGTATCTTCAAACAGGCGCAGCACGCCGGTCTTGTCCAGGGTGTCGTCCCGGTCGTCCCGGCCTTCCAGACCGGGAATGCGGGGGGTCTCGTCGGCCGGGGTGTAGATGGTCACGTCCCCGTCGTCCTCCGCCTCGGGCAGCCCGCCCTCCTCCGGCACCAGGTCCAGGTCTTCCAGCAGGGCCTGCATGGCCTCGCAGTCCTCGGGCACATCGGTCAGGCTGCTGCCGTAATGGCAGAACAGCACGGTGCCGTCGGCGTCCAGAATCAGGGTCAGCGGCAGGTCCAGCACCGCGTCCTTGGGCGGGCGGTAGCCGTTTTTCTTCGCCTGGCGCAAAATCTGCCAGGCTTCCAGGCTGTAACTGGTCAGCCCGCCGCTGCGCTGGGGGATGTCCAGCAGGTCGTACAGCACGCCGTCGGCGTCGCACAAAAGCGGATAGGGCAGCGTGTCCGGCCCGATGCTGCGGGCCAGCTTGTCCGCCCGGGAGCGCACCACCAGCGCAAACCCGCCGTCCCGCAGGCCGGCGTAGGTATCGGCATACCGCATGGCGAAGGTGCGGGTGACCGGGTGGCCGAAATTGTTCATAAACACCAGGATCAGGGGCGCCTGTTCCGCCAGCAGGTCGCGGAACCGGTTCTGGGCGCTGTAGGGCGTATCATACCGGAAAAAGGGCAGCTTGTCCCCCGGCGAAACACGGCCGGCCACACAGATCACCTCGTTTTTCTTCTTCCCGCCGGGCAGCCTTGCCGCCCGTTTCCACAAAACAAACAACAGCCGGGCGCCGTCCAGGGGCCGCCCGGCTGTCTATCTACCCGAAAAACCCCGCATCAGCCGTCTGCGATCAATCAAAACCTACTTGTATGAGCAGGTGGGTGCCCTGCTGCCGCTTTCGCACTCCCTTCCTCCGCACACCGCGCAAAGCGGCGGCGGGAGGTCTGCGTTCCGGCGGCAGACGGCCGGGCTCCCTGAATTTGATTAGTAGGATCATATAAACCGCAACAAATCGAACTGCGCAGGGTTCCGGGGTCAGATCACTCTTCCAGTTCGGAATCGTCGATGTCGAACATCGCTTTCAGCCGCTCTTCAAAGACCTTGCCGACCTTCAGCAGTTCCTCGTCGTCGTCCACGATGTCCATATACTCGCCGTCCTCATCGGTGCCAATGCGCATCAGGATCAGCTCGGCATCTTCCTGCAGGTTCTCGGGGTCCTCCTGATAGGGGACCACGGCCATGTAGCGGGTGCCGTCGATCTCGGTGACATCGATCACCTCAAAGGTACATTCCTTGCCGTCCTCATCCTCCAGCGTGAGCAGGTCGGGGGCAGCCTCTTCCAGCATTTCGGGGGTCAATTCTTCAGCCATAATCCTTCTCCTGAAAAGCCGGGCCCTCGGGCCCTTGTAATGGGAAGCACATTCCTTGTACCTATAGTGTACTTGTTTTTTACGATTCCGTCAAGCTATGCTTTTTAAGAAAATTGTGGTATAATAGTTCCATCTTTTCGCAACACTGTCTCCACGGAGGTTCTGCGCCTATGAAACGATTGGCTGCGGCGCTCTGCGCCGCTCAGCGTGTCGAGGAACTCGACACGCTGCAAAAGGGGCAACAGGCGCGCACGGCTGCGCCTAACGCGTCTATTTCCCCTTTTGGAAACCCCTTCGACAAAATTTTACGGCAAACCGCGCACTCGGAGCAAAGCTCCTCGCACACAATTTGCCGTAAAATTTCCCTGTCGGTGTCGCCGTCGTCGGCGCATGTCCGCCGACGGCGACGGTTTTTAACAGTCTGCGCGGCGCTCTGCGCCGCTGTGCTGGCCCTGTCGCTGTCCGGGTGTTCGGGCGGCGCGTCCGAAAGGGTCCCCGACCGCCCCGCCGTGCAAAGCGGCGAACGGCAGTTCACCGCCCCGGCCGACGGCGACCTGATCGCCATTTTTGACACAAGCCTTGGCGAGGTGCGGGCCGTGCTTTACCCCGATGCCGCCCCGATGGCGGTGGAGAACTTTGTGGGCCTGGCCCGCAACGGCTACTATGACGGCACCATCATCTGGCGCAGCGAGTACGCCTTTGCGGTGCAGGGGGGCGACGCCACCGGCACCGGCACCGGCGGGTCCACCATCTGGAGCAACCACGCCTACCCGCTGGAGGCCGACGCCAGCCTGAAGCACTACGCCGGCGCCCTGTGCGCCGCCTTTGCCAGCGGCGGCGAGGAGGAGGGCGGCAACAGCCAGTTCTACTTTGTCACCGCCCTGCCCGACAGTGTGGACAAGACCATGCAGGAGGAGCTTGCCGCCAACGGCTACACCGAAGCCCAGATGGCCGCCTATGCCGACGCCGGCGGCCTGCCCTACCTGGACAACACCGACACGGTGTTCGGCCAGGTGTATGCGGGCATGGAGGTGGTGGACGCCATGGCCTGCGTGGACACCGTGCAGACCGAGGACGGCGCCGACACCCACCGCCCCACCGAGGAAGCCACCATCACGATCAACACCGTGACCATCGCCACCTATCCCGGCCCGGCCACCGCCGAAACCGCCGAGGGGGAGTAAACCTGCCGATACGCCATCTTATGCGGCCCCGTCCCTGCCGATGCAGGGGCGGGGCCGCATTGCGTGTTAAAAAGTTCGATCTGCTGCACAAAGGCGAACCGCCGGCGCTTCAGCCTTTGCGCCGGGCAAAGCCGGCCTTGAGTACCAGCCAGGCGGCCACCAGGCAGACGACGGTGAGCAGGCCGAGCATCTGCCAGCTGTGGACCAGGTTGGGGACGGCGGCGTCGTACATCGGGCTGTCCAGCCCCACGTTGAGCCAGACCAGCCGGCTGTTCAGGTCGGTGGAAGCGCCCAGCGCCCCCATGCCCCAGCGGCAGACCACCAGATAGCCGATGGCGGTCATGGCGCCGCTGACCGGGAACAGCGCCCCGCTGAACACCACCTGGGCGATGATGAGCACCAGCACGAAGAGGATGGCCGACTCGCTGCTTTTGAAGGAGGCCGACACCAGCAGCCCCATGGCCGCCGAGGCGACGAGGATGAGCAGGACGGTGAGGTAGATCTCCCAGTCGGTGTCAAACAGCAGGTCGTTTTTGGGCACATGGATGACCCGCACAAAGCCGAAGGTCAGGATGGCCGCCTGCACCGCCGCCACCAGAAACAGCGTGACCGCCTTGGCCAGCACGGTGGCCCCCAGCGAGATGCCGACGCTGGCTTCCCGGAAGATGATCTCCCGTTCCTTGCAGATCTCCCGGTAGGAGTTGAGCAGCCCCATGAAGGAGGCCACCGCCGCCAGGATGAACAGCACGGTGCGGCTGCCCACATCGATGAGGTTGGAGGTGAAGCAGTCGGGGTCCCCCACCAGGAAGATGACCCCCACCATCAGCGGCGCCTGGAGGATCAGGCTGGCCAGCACCAGCTTGTTGTTCCAGATCAGCTGGAAATTGCGGCCGGTCAGCACCCAGAGCTGGCGGAAAAATCGGTTTATCTGCTGCATCGTTTGTCCGCCTCCTGCGCGGCCGCCGGGTACCGGGCCACCAGCCGGTTGAATTCCGGCGTGGTGAAGTACTGGCAGCGGTAGTGTTCGATCTGTTCGGGGTCCCGCAGTTTTTCAAAGATGTCGCTGGTCAGGGCCACGCCGAAATAGTCGTCGAGGGTCTCGGGCGGACCGTAGTAGCACAGCACCCCGCCCACACCCAGAAAGGCGATGCGGTCGCAGAGATTGATGTTGGACATATTGTGGGTGACCATGAACACCGTGCAGTTTTCGTGGCTGAGCTTGCGGCACAGCTCCATCATGCTGCGGTCCAGGTCCGGCGAAAGGCCGCTGGTGGGTTCGTCCAGCACCAGCAGCCGGGGGCTGGCCAGCAGTTCCATGGCGATGGACACCCGCTTTTTCTGCCCGCCGGAAAGGTTTGCGATCATCGTCTTTTCCCGCCCCTGCAGGTCCACCGCCGCGATGGCGTGGGCCACGGCGGCCTTCAGCTCGCCGCGGGTGGCGTCGTGGGCGATGCGCAGCCGGGCCGCGCAGAGCAGGCTTTGTTCCACCGTCAGGTTTTCGTGCAGGATGTCCTTTTGGGGCACATAGCCCACCACCGCGTCGAAGGCGTTGCGGTTGCCGTGGGTGTCGATGCCGTCAAAGCAGACGCTGCCGCCGGTGCAGGGGGCCGTGCCGGTGATGCAGGTGAGCAGGCTGGACTTGCCGGCCCCCGACCCGCCCACCAGCACCACAAAGCTGTTGGGTTCGATCTCCATCGAAACGCCGTCCACAATGTCCAGCGGGCTGCCGGTGCTGCGGTCCCTGACCGTCTTGCGCAGGTTGATGAGCTGCACGCTGATGCCCTGCTGGTGTTCGTGGTAGTGCAGCACCCCGCCGGCGTAGGCGAACACCTGGGTGGGCACGTTGATGAGGGCGCCTTCGGGCAGAAGGGCGGTGCGCACCCGCTGGCCGTTGAGGTAGGTGCCGTTGGTGGAGCCCAGGTCCTTCAGTTCGGCGTGGCCGTCCTGGAAGGTGATCTCGCAATGATGGCGGGAGACCCGGTCGCTGGAAAGCTGGACATCGCAGTCCTCTCCCCGGCCGATGAGCACCCGGCGCTTGCGGCGCAGGTCGATCTCCCGCAGCACGGGGTCGTCCTCGGCTTCGGCCCGCAGGCCGCCCGCGTCCGCCGCTGCGCGGATCTCCTGCACCCGGAAGGTGATCTCCTGGGTGGCGTCGTTGCCGTCGGTGTTCAGGCCGATCACATCGCCTTCCTGCAGCGGGCAGCGCTCGCCGGGGCGCAGGTAGCGGTTGTTGTACCAGGTGGCAAAGCCGCCGGCGTCATCCCGCAGCTGCCAGGCGCCGTCGGCGTATTCCAGCGTGAACTGGCGGTCCCCCACATTGTTGCGGCGCAGCACATAGTCGCACCGGGGGCCGCGGCCGAAACTGCAGGGGGCCTTGGCGGCCGGCAGCAGAATGCGCTGGCGGTTGCGCTGTTCGGTGACGATCAGCACGATCTCGCTGGCCAATGGTTTCACATCCTTTCGGTTGAGGGCTGGCTTACCAGCGGAAACTGCCGCAGAAGGGCACGAAGCGCAGCGACGCCGGCCCGACGGTCAGGGTGTCGCCCCCGGCCAGCGGCCGCGGGGTGAGCAGGTTTTCGCCGTTGCAGTAGCACAGCTCGGCGGCCGAGCCGGGCACCAGCGTGAAGCTGCCGTCCCGGGGGTCGTAGGCGACGGCGGCGATGCGGGCGGACAGCGCCGCGTCGGCGTTGAGCAGGCAGGGGGCGCCGTCGGCGCCGGTGCCCAGGAAGTTTTTGCCCGCCCCCAGCCGCAGGTCCCGGCCGCGGCCGGGGCCTTCCACCACCACCAGCCAGCCGGACACCGGGCCGGACGCCGCCGCTTCGGGCGCGGCGGCCGCCTGCGCCTGCAGGATGCCGCTGTCGTTTTTCAGCGCCGGGTTGCAGTAGGGGCATTCGGGGTACTTGTCGCTGTCATAGAAATGACCGTTCTCGCATTTGGAAAGTTTCATCCGGGCGGCTCCTCCTCACAGTTCACAGCACGACCCGCATCGTGGTGCGGCCGAGCTTGATGACATCGTTGTTCTGCAGCACATGCGCGTCGCCGATGCGCTGGTCCCCCACATGGACGATGGCGCCTTCCAGCGCCTGGACCAGCACCCGGTCGGCCTCCACCCACAGGATGCAGTGCTGCGGGCGGGCGCGGTGATCCTCAATGCACAGGTCGCACTGGGCCGGGTCGGTGCCGACGATCAGGCTGCCCCGCACCCGGCCGGTCCAGCGGGTCTCGGCCACGCTGCGCCGGGTGCGCACATACAGGGTCAGCCAGCGGGCGGGCAGGGTGTCGGCGGTCTCGTCGGCGGCGTCCAGCAGGTGTTCGGCTTCGGCCTGCTGTTCGGCGGCCCGGTCCCGCCGGCGCTGCCACAGGCTGCGGCCGGCCAGCGCCAGCAGCAGCGCCCCCAGCACCAGCACCGGCACCCGGAACCGCTGCCAGTAGAACAGGCTGTCCGGCGGGCTGCCGGTCACCGTAAAGGTGGTCACGGCGGTGTTGTCGCTGATGTTGGCGGGGGTCAGCCGGCTGGCCACTTCCCGCAGGCGCAGGTTGTACCGGCCGTTGTACAGCGGCTGCAGGGTCAGGGTGGCGGTCATGCCGTCCCCGCTGAGCGCCACCGACCGGATGGCCGGCCGCCAGCCCCACACATCGTCGCTGGACAGGACAAACCGCCGGGCGCTGTCGGCGTTGGACACCGCCTGGTTGAAGGTGAGGGTCAGGGTATCCCGGCCGGTCAGCACCGCCTTTTCCACCGCGGGGCGGGTCAGCCGGTGGCCCATGTACACCGAGGTCTCGTCCTGCACGGCGCTGCCCAGGCCGGGCACCGCCACCGTCAGGGTGTCCAGCCGTTCGCCGTAGGCGTCCGGGTCCACCTCGGTCTTGCATTCCAGCACCTGGCCCAGCGCCTGCCAGTGGCTGCGCATCTCGGCGGGCATATCCCGCCGGTCGGCGGTGACCACCCGGCCGCCGGTCAGCCCGGCCAGGGCGGACAGGGCGCCGTCCTCCTGGGTGATGGCAAAGGCCGTGACCGCCATGTTCAGCCGGTCCACCGCATTGCCCGACAGCCCGGCCAGCAGCGCCGGGTTGGCCATCATCTGCACCGCGTCGGTGCAGAGGTACAGGCATTTGCGCGGGGCCAGGCTCTGGTAGTCGTTGTGGACATCGGTGTAGACGGTCTCCACCAGGGCGGCCACGTCCACCGTGCCGGGGGCCTGCTCCACCCCCTCCAGCGCCCGCAGGGCGGCGGAGGCGTCGTCGGTGGCCGCCAGCAGCCGGGCGGGGCCGCCGGCGGTGGTGTACAGCATGATCTGGTCCCGCTCGCCCTTGCTCTTGACAAGGTTGCGCAGCGCGGCGCGGAAGACGCGGAAATCCTCCGGCTGGACGGCCGTGCTGTTGTCCAGCACAAGAATGTAGCAGATGGGCTCGCTGGCCAGGGCGATGTTGCCGGTGGGGATCTTTTCCTCCCCCAGATAGAGCTCCACCCCGGCGGCCTGGACCATCGCCGGGTCCAGCGGCTGGCCGTTTTCATCCTGGGCGGTGACGAAGACATCCAGTTCCGGCACGTTCACATAGACCTGCTCGATGGAGAAGCCCGCGAACCCGGCCGACGGCGCTGCGGCAGACGCAGAACAGCCCCCTGCCAACAGGCAGAGGGCGATCAGGGCGGCCAGGAAAGCCGCCCCCTGTTTCAGATACTTTGCCGGCCCGCGCACCCGCGCCACCTCAGTGAGCGGCCGCGCCGTCCCGGCGCCGGGCGCGCAGCGCACGCAGGGCCCGAAGGGCCTGGGCGCGGCGGCGGGGCGCAGGGGACTGCGGCAGTTCGTCGGGCTGGTCATCCTCCTCTTCGCTGAGCTGCGCCATCCCGGGGGTGTGGGGGTGCGCGGTGGGGGGCACCTCGTCGTCCGGCACGCTCTCCTGCTGGTGTACGATGGGGG